>JADMIO011406732.1_pt1 | contig 84876 bp, 90 predicted proteins | sample 8958161 | NCBI WGS metagenome assembly JADMIO01 (sample SAMN16585339, study PRJNA669376) | soil metagenome | isolation source: Crop rotation soil | place: USA: Cullars Rotation, Alabama | collected 2011 | reverse complement strand
GCCGCGACTTCAAGTCACGTGAATTCCAAGCTTCGGATCCCACTGTGCTGGAAAGAAACACACTGTGCCCAAAGTCTTAGACGTCGTTGGTTTGAAGGGAAAAGAGGACGCTTACCCATTGGAATTATCTGGCGGCGAGCGCCAGCGAGTCGCCATCGCTCGGGCTATCATTCGTCAGCCTAAAATTCTGATTGCCGACGAGCCGACCGGTAACCTTGACCCTAAACACGCCTGGGACGTTATTAAAGTTCTGGAAAAAGTTAACAAATTCGGCACGACCGTGCTGCTGACTACTCACAACCAGGAAATCGTTAACGCTCTAAAACGCCGGGTAGTTACTATCAGGGACGGCCATATTGTTTCCGACCGGGCGGTAGGTCAGTACAAGGGCTAAGCCGTGAAAGACCATAAATACATCACGGTTGAGCGGATCATCAAAAACGGTTTTATTAATTTTGGCCGCAACGTCTGGCTGGCCATCGCCGCCATCGCCATGATGGCGATTACGCTGACCATCTTGCTGTTCGCCGTTATTACCAACGCTACCTTTAACCACACCATCGCCGACATCACCAGCCACATCGACGTGTCGTTTTACTTAAAAGACACCGTGACAGACCAGCAGCGCGGCAATCTTATTAGAGACATACAGGCTTTGCCTAACGTCAAATCAGTTAGCTATTTGAGTAAAAACGACGCCCTAAAACGCTACCAGCAACAGAATGCCAATAACGCGGCGTTGCTGACAGCTATATCGGAGACCGACAATCCGCTGCCGGCCTCACTGACCATAAAACCGGTCGATCCCAACCGGCTGCAGGATATCCAGGACTTTTTGGATAAACCGGCTCAAAAAGCCTTGCAGTCCGACCCCACAAACTACTCCGGCGACCGCAAAGCGGCCATTGACAAGATTACTTCGGCCACCCACTTTTTCCAGCAGGCCGGCGTGGTCGGCATCATCGTCTTTATTATCATCTCTATGCTGATTATCTTTAATACTATAAGGATGGCGATTTTCAACCGCCGCGACGAGCTGATCATTATGCGTCTGTTAGGGGCCAGCACGGCCTATATCCGCGGGCCTTTTATCGTTGAGACCATGCTCTACGGCGCCGTCGCGGCGGCCATATCGCTTACTGTCTGCTGGGCTCTCTTCCGAGTCGCCAGCTCAACCTTGCAGGCCAGCAGCCTCGGCTTGCTGGACATCGGCTACTCCAGCCGTTACTTCTCAAACCACCTACTGTCCATTTTGACTATCCAATTGCTGGTTGGTATACTCATCGGTGCCGCTTCTTCCGGAATCGCGACCAGGCGGTATCTGAAACTCAATCGATAATAAAAATCTCTGATAATAATTAATAAGTAAGAGGGTAAGCCGCTTTATTGTGGCCCGGTTTTGGTAAGGGGCTGTGGATAAATTAGCTTGCAAACACAAGGGGTATGCTATTATTAAAATGTTAAGTCCAAAACAAAAACCTTCCAAAATGGTCCGAATCAAATTCCTTATCTTTACTTTAGTAACAGCCAGTTTATTGGCCGGTGCTACTTTGGTAGGCGGCACCGTCAAAGCCGACCAATTCGATGCTAAAATTCGCGCCCTTCAGGCTCAGAACGCCCAAAATCAAGCCCAATCCGACACCTTAGCCGCCCACGCCGCCAGTTATCAGCAGGCGGTTGATGTGCTGAACGCCAGAATTGACGCTCTCCAGCGGGCAATTGTCTCTACCCAAAACAAGATTGACCAGCTGAACGGTCAAATCAAGCAGGCCCAGGCTGAGCTCGACCAGGAGAAGTACGTACTTGGTCAGAATATCAAAGCCATGTACTTGGAAGGCGATGTTTCAACCCTGGAAATCCTGGCCAGCAGCAAGGATTTGAGTGATTTTGTTAATAAAGAAGAGTATCGCAACTCAGTGGCCGATAAGGTTACAACCAGTGTCCAAAAGATTAACGCCTTAAAGGCCCAGCTGCAGCAGCAGCAGCGCGAACAGCAGGGTCTTTTGGAGGATGAACAGACCCAGCAGCAGCAGGTCCAAGAGGACCAAGCCCAGCAGCAGCATTTGCTCAACCTGACAGTTAGCCAAAAAGCTTCTTACGACAAGCAGATTCAGAACAACAACTCCGAAATCGCCAAACTGCGGGCCCAGCAGGCGCTTCTCAACCGTAATTTGGGCGGCGTGCCGGTGGCCGGCGACCCCGGTCATGGCGGTTACCCGGCGGTCTGGAACAACTCGGCCCAAGACAGCATGATTGACAGCTGGGGTATGTACAACCGTGAATGCGTCAGCTACACGGCCTGGAAGGTCTATCAAACCTACGGTTATATGCCTTACTGGGGCGGCCGCGGCAACGCCAACCAATGGCCGGGCGATGCCCGTGCGGCCCATATCGCTACGGGCAGCACGCCGCGTGTGCACTCGGTGGCCATCTGGAACGTTGGCGCTTTCGGCCACGCTATGTGGGTCGAAGCCGTTAATGGCAACACCATCTACGTCAGCCAGTACAATTACGATTACCAGGGCCACTATTCCGAAATGAGTATCAGCGCCAGCGGCCTGACCTTCATATATTTTCACTAGACTCACAGCCAATTCACAAAAACCATAAGCTATAATGGTTGGGTGATATTTATTCTGAGAGCCCGTTAGATGGAGGCGGAGGAGCATTACGTCGAAAAAAGCCGGCGGCCATGGCTGAAGATCGCCGGCGGCCTGGTGGCTTTAGCTATTGTTTACATGCTGGGAGTGGCAGTCGGTCGCGGCGATTTTCAGCACGGCCAGGTTAGCTCAGCCAACCAGAACCTGCCCAATAAGCTTAATTATTCATCAGTCGACCAGCTTTATAGCCTGTTAAAAAAAGATTTCGACGGCAGTCTAAACACCCAGAAACTGCAAGATGGACTTAAAACCGGCCTGGTCAATGCCGCCGGCGATCCTTATACCGAGTACTTCAATCCAACCGACGCCAAAGCTTTTGATAACGAGCTGACCGGTACGATTACCGGCATTGGCGCCGAGCTGGGCGGCGACAATCAGAATAACATCGTGATTATTTCACCGCTGAGCGGTTATCCAGCCGAGAAAGCCGGCCTTAAGCCGCACGATATCGTGGCGGCCGTGGATAAACAGCCGACCCAAGGCATGAGCGTCGATGCCGTAGTTCATGAAATCCGCGGTAACGCCGGTACTAAGGTAACCCTGACAATCATCAGGGGCTCACAAAAACCCTTCGATGTGACCATTACCCGCCAAAAAATCACGGTACCCAGTGTCAAATACGATGAAGAAGGTGATATCGGCTATCTTAAGATCAGCCAGTTCGGCGGTGATACCGCCGAACTGGCCCAAAAGGCCGCCAACGAATTCAAAGCCAAGCATGTCAAAGCGGTTGTTCTGGATTTGCGCGGCGACCCCGGCGGCTATCTGTCTGCCGCCGTTGATGTCTCCAGCCTGTGGCTGGACAGGGGAAAGACCGTGGTTTCAGAACGCCGCGGCACCACTATAATCGATACCGATTACGCGTCGGGCAATAATATACTGCGAGGCCTGCCGACGGTCGTGCTGATTGACGGCGGCAGTGCCAGCGCCAGCGAAATTACGGCCGGTGCTCTGCGCGATAACGGCGCCGCCACACTGGTTGGTGCCAAAAGCTTTGGCAAGGGCAGTGTCCAGCAGGTCGAAAAACTGGCCGGCGGCGCGGAGCTAAAAGTCACGATCGCCCGCTGGTATACTCCCAACGGCAAAAACATCGACAAGCAGGGCATCAATCCGGATGTTGCGGTCAGCAGTGACGGTGTTAATATCGCCTCGGGCAAGGATCCCCAGAAAGACAAGGCCATCCAAATTCTCCAAGCCAAAATTGATTAGCCAAAAATCCTTGACTTGTTAAGTATTTTATAACTTGATTTAGCCAAGCCGGATAAGGTAATCTATAGTTCAGTTATTCCTAAAGGGAGGATTAAGAGTAAGCAGTGGCTAGAGCCAGGGCTAATACCAAGTATGTGTTTATTACCGGCGGTGTCTTATCGGGCGTCGGTAAGGGTATCACCGCTGCCTCTATCGGTACCATCCTCAAAGCCCGCGGGCTGTCCGTAAACATCCAAAAGTGCGACCCTTATTTGAACGTCGACGCCGGGACGCTTAACCCGGCCGAACACGGCGAGTGCTTTGTAACCCGCGATGGCGCTGAAACTGACCTGGATGTCGGTCATTACGAGAGATTTTTAGACGTTGAGCTGGACACCAATAGCAGTTTGATGTCCGGCCGAGTCTTGCGCGACGTGATCGCTGATGAGCGAGCTGGTAAGTATCTTGGTAAAACCGTTCAAATAATTCCGCACGTCACTAATCATATCCAACAATCTATTGCCAAAACCGGCCGCGGTTTCGACGTTCATATTGCTGAAATCGGTGGTACGGTAGGTGACTATGAAAGTTTGAGTTTTATAGAAGCTGTCCGGGAGATGTCGCTTAAGGCGCCGGAGGATTGCCTGTTCGTGCACGTTGTCTACGTGCCATACCTTGGCGCCAGCGGTGAGTTCAAGACCAAACCGGCCCAGAACGCCGTCCGTGAGCTGCGGGGACTGGGAATCGTACCGGACATACTGGCTGTCCGCTCCGAAGTCAAGCCACCCAAATCGATTTTAGGTAAACTTAGCCTTTTCTCTGGGGTAGACCAGCGCGCAATCGTACTGCTGCCTAATGCCCAAACGATTTATCAAGTGCCGCTGACATTGGAGGAAAGCGGCATAGGAGATGTTATAACCAGCCGGCTGGGCCTGCGGGCCCAGCCGGCCAACCTGACCGCCTGGAAACGGGTAGTCAAAAGTGCCCTCACCAAATACCGCAAGACCGTCAAGGTAGGCGTCATCGCTAAATATCTCGATAACCAGGACACCTACATGTCGCTGACAGAGGCGCTTAAAACTTCTGGATGGGCCAACGATGTTAGTGTCGAAGTATCTTGGATTGATGCCGAAAGTCTCGAAAAGAGCGGTCCGCAGCGCAACCAACTGAAAGAGATAGACGGCATCGTCGGTCTGCCCGGCTTTGGCAGCCGGGGTAGCGAAGGCAAGATATGGGCGGCCACTTACGCTTACGACAATAAAATCCCCTACCTGGGCATTTGCTTAGGCATGCAAATATCGATTATCGCGCTGGCCCGCCGGGCCGGTGTAACCGACGCCAATTCTACCGAGTTCGACCCCAAAACTAAGAATCCGGTCATCAGCACCATGGCCGAGCAAATCGGCAAGGAAAACACTGGCGGCACCATGCGCTTGGGTGACTGGACCTGTGTATTGCAGCAGGGCAGTAAAGCCCGCAAAATCTACGGTTCGCCGGAAATCATTGAACGCCACCGTCACCGCTATGAGGCTAATAATAAGTACCGCGACCAGTACGAAAAATGGGGCCTAAAAATCAGCGGTACGTCACCGGACAACACTTTAGTAGAGATGATTGAAGCGCCGGGCCACCCGTTTTTTGTCGGCACCCAGGCCCATCCCGAATTCCGCTCCCGTCCCAACCGCCCGCACCCCTTATATACTGCCTTCATCAAAGCCAGCCTGTAGCCCCTAGATTGACTTTTATAAACTCTTATGCTATTATATAGATATGTCCACTCTTGAAACTGAAAATTTTTCTTCACCGGAAGCTCTAGACCAACCACCAATTGTACTAACGAATAGTCCGGAGGGTAGGGAGATTATTGATAGGATTCAGCACTCTCCGGACCCAATAGAGGACAGCCAGCCCGTTTGGGATTTGAGGCAGAGTCCCAGGGATGAAGCCAAAAATTCACTTCAGAAGAGATTTTTTTTGTCCACCGCCCAGCTTAAATTGGGTGAGCCGGCCGCAGTAGTGAAATCTCACGACGCAGCCCATCCTATAAATGTACCAACACGCTTAGTGGTTGACGCACAAAGCTTTATGAGTTGGGCCGGTCGGGGGCCTGGCGTCAATAAGACCATTAGTACTGATGAAGGTTATAAGACCTTACCTAGTCTTGATGTTATGAGACTGTATGCTACAAAAAACACTACGCCACCACCTATCAAAGAAATGGATATGTTTATACAGCCCAACGGGAAGGTTTTTTTCTCTAGCGGTAAAGATGGGGCACACCGTACAGGTGCTGCTATTTTAAGCGGCCGCCAGAATATAGACGCTTATTCTTTGAGAGTTTGGCCAGTCCCTGAAGACATCCTTTAACTATTCGACGGTGACTTCGGTGCGGGGGATGCTGCGGCCGCTGAATTTTTTGACGCGGCGCTGTTTGAACTGGACGATGCCGTCTTTGGCGGCGTGAATCGTGAAGTTGCGTGATAAAAAGGTGCCGGTGCCGGCCCGTTTGGTCTGGCCGACCTGGCGGACAATGATGTCACCGGCCTTAACTTTTTGTCCGCCCCAGACTTTGACGCCCAGGCGCTGGCCGGGGCTGTCGTGGACGTTTTTGGCGGATCCGCCCGCCTTGACATGACTCATTTATAATTCCTTTAAACTTTCTTTAACCGCAGCAACCGCCGAGCTACCACCTGGTCTTCCCTGAAGTAAACCAAATCGTTCCGCGCCGCGTGTTTTAGGTCCCAGTAAGTATATCCCATATCTGTTAAATGGTCAATAAGCGGCAAATCGATGATCCGGCCATCGGGGCGGCGCCAGGCCGGCACGGCGATGCAGAAAGTCCGTCCTGTTTGGAGCTGGGGTGCGACATTCTTAAGGAATTTTTTGATAATCGTGTTGGCGTCGTTAATGATGGTTTTGAGTTTATCGGGCGGGGGCAGAGAATTAAGCGGCCGGCCCAAAAAAACTTCGCTGGCTATCGTACTAAAGCCGGGCCACTGGTATTTTGTAGCGTCGGCGGTTTCGATATTAACCTGGCCCTCCAGGTCCGGATAACGCTCGAAAAGCCAGCGGACATTGGTTTTGGAATATTCGACCATCCGGGGGTCCACATCGGTGCCCAAGACGCTGTAACCCATCAGCAGAGCTTCCTGTAAGATGACGCCGGTGCCGCAGAAAGGGTCGAGTAAGCGGACGCGGCTGAGATTATCGGCTTTTTGCCGCAACGGTCCGGCGGCCAGATTGACCAGTATCTGGGCCAGTTTGGGCGGCAGCATGCCTACCCGCGGGTCGCGGGCCGGGCGGGCCTGGTCGCGGGCACCGTAAGCTTCGATATCCTGAACAAAGAGAGTTTGAGCGATAAGTGTTTTATCGCCGTTTTTGATAAATAAGATTTCCCAGGCGCCTTTGTGGGTCAGCTTATTGTGTAAGACCTGGGCGCTGTTTAAGGCGGGGGCCTTGTTCGGCACGATACGCACCGGCCGGCCGGTTTTACGGATCTGTTTCTTGATTTCCAGCAGGCAGGCTTCGATTTTCTTTAACGGCACATCAAAACCATAAAGACTAAGGCCAAGCGTGAACTTACCCTCATCCATCTTCTCCACAAAAGGCGGTACTTTGGAGACGAAATAACTGGCTAATTCGTCCCAGTCAGTCGTTGGACGCTCAATCAGCAAGCGGGCGGTTTTGATAGTGCCGCCCAGCAGTTTGAAATTGATGTCCTCGGCGGGAATATCCAGCAGGGCGGCGCCAGCCAGCGGCCGGATGTGCTCAGCGCCATAAATGCTCTCCAGCTCGGCCAGACCAAGCGCTGGCTGGCGCCCCAAAATACAAATACTTTTTGCCGCAAACTTCACCATGCTTTCTCTAGTATAATCAATAGGAAATGGAAACACACACCGAAGGGCTGCGTCTGAAGCGTTCCAAATGGCGGCTGATTTTAACCTTGGTGACTTTTGTCGCCCTGGCTGTCCTTATATATGGTGTGCGCAAAGACATTGGCGGGGTTATTGACAACCTCGGCGAGGTCAATACGCTGGCCCTGCTGCTGATTATCCCCATCGAGGCACTTAACTATGATGTTTACGCCCGCTTTTATGTCGGCCTTTTTAAGATTTTGGACAAAGATGTCAGATACCGAGACATGTATCGGCTCAATCTGGAGCTCAATTTCGTTAATCATATCCTGCCCAGCGGCGGCGTCAGCGGCATCAGTTATTTTACCGTCCGGATGCGGGCTTACGGTGTCAGCGGGCCAAAATCGACGCTCTCCCAGCTCATCAAACTGCTGGTGCTCTACATCAGCTACCAGCCGATTCTGATTCTCGGCGTCTTTTTGCTGGCCCTGCGCGGCCACGTCAATAACCTGGTGATGGTCGTGGCCAGCTCGCTCATCACTTTGCTGGTAGTCGGCACCTTTGGCTTTATCTACATGATTGAAAGCCGCCAGCGCATTAATGCCTTTTTGACCTTTATCACTAGGACAATCAACAAATTATTGAGCTTCTTTAGGCGCAACGCCGAAACCATAAATATCGAAGGCGCCCAAGCCGCTTTTGGCGAACTGCACGAAAACTACCAGCTGCTCAAAGAAAACTGGCGCCAGCTGAAAATGCCTTTTATATATTTGCTGATTGCCAATGCTACGGAAGTTGCCGCTGTTTACGTTGTTTATGTAGCCTTTGGACGGCTGGTGAACGTTGGCGCTGTAATTTTGGCCTACGCTGTCGCCAACTTCGCCGGTTTGGTGTCGGTTCTGCCGGCCGGGATTGGCATTTACGAGGGTCTGATGACTGCCGTTCTGGTGGCCACCGGCATCCCGGCCGGCTTAAGCATCCCGGTCACTATCATGTACCGGGTCATTAATATGGCCATTCAGCTGACGCCCGGCTACTACTTCTATCAGCGGGCCCTGCGTAAGGGCTTGGACAAACCCGAGTCGTGAGCGGGCTGTATTTGTTTTTTTGGATCGTCTGGTTCACGGCCATCATACTGATTTTCGCCTATGGTTTCGTGCTGATGTACGGCGCGCCGTATTTTCCGAGCCTTAAACCGCATCTCAAAGCGGCGCTGGACCTATTGGACATGAAACCGGGGCAGGTGGTCTATGATTTGGGCTGCGGCGACGGACGACTCTTAAAGGCTGCTGCCCAGCGCGGCATCAAATCGGTTGGCTACGAGCTGAATCCGTTTGTTTTTGCCTACGCTTGGCTGACGACCAGAAAACAGCGCAAACTCATCAAAGTGCGTTGGGGTAATTTCTGGAAGGTCGATATCTCTAAAGCCGACGCCGTTTTTGTATTCCTGCTTGATAAATATATGCCGAAACTCGACGAGAAACTTAGCCAAGAAGGCCAAAAAGGCCTGAAACTGGCCAGCCACACTTTTAAGATTCCGGGAAAAAAGGTGGCCGCCAAAAAGTACGGCGTGTTTTTGTATAAGTATTAGCCAGCTTGCCGCCGGCGCTCGACTGTTTTAACATAAGCGTAGTATGAATCCGCAAAACTCCGGGCCGGTATCGTATAATTCCGGCGCCGGCGGCCAAAATAAGCTAATGATAGGGGCTTTAATCCTGCTGCTAGGGATGTCGCTGATTTTCGGCTTATGGTCATTCTCTAAAATGAGTGATTACAAGAATAACAGTGATGCTAAAGTGGCGGCGGCGGTCAAAACGGCCGCTGCGGCCGCCGCCGCCAAACAAAAAGCGGCGGATGACCAGCAGAATAAGTCACCCTACAAAGTTTTTAAAGGCTCGGCTACCTACGGCAGTGTCACATTTAAATATCCCAGGGGTTGGAGCGCTTACGTCGACACCACTCAGCAGAATGAGCCGATCAACGGCTACTTCTTTCCGGGCGAAGTACCTGGCATCCAAAGCACCACGGCCTTTGCTTTACGCGTGGAATTACTCAGCACCGACTACTCGCAAATCGCCCAGCAATTCAGCAGTAATATCCAGTCCGGCGATGTCGGCGCCAAGGCCTACTTGCCTCCTAAACTTAAGGGCGTAGCCAATGTCCAAGCCGGCACTTTATTCAGTGGAAAGGTGACAGGCGACGACACCAAAACCGGTACTTTGCTGGCTATTCGGGTCCGTGATAAAACTCTGGAAATATCGACCCAGTCCAAGGATTACTTGAGTGACTTTAACAAAATCGTGCTGGCCAGTTTGAGCTTCGCTCCATAATTTTATGGTTTTTACAACATCTCCGGCTCTTGGCGCGGTGCTATAATTTAGTCAGATAAAAGGGGGTCAAGAACTGAAACGATCGGCTTTTGCCAGGGAACATGCCGAGATTGCCCGTCAGCGGGCACTGCTAATGACCTTGAGTGAAGACTTGGCTTTGCCCTTGCTGCAGGTCAAATCTTCGATTGAACTGATGCAGGCCCAGGACTTCGCTAAAAAGACCGCCCGAGCGGCGGCTCAGACGTCAATTTTAAGCGCCGACAGCGGTTTGCAGCTGATTGAAGCCTACAAACTGCTATTGTCCGCGGAAGATATAGCCAAGCTGCCATTGGAGCCGCTGGCGGTCGGTGTAGTGCTTGAAGAAATCGCCCAGCAGCTGGTGCCTTACGCCAAGCAGTACGATACGACCATTGAAGTCAGCGTTCAATCGCGGCTGGCGCCGGTGCTGGCCCATCAGCCCAGTTTATCCTCAGCCCTGGAAATACTGGGCTCGAGCATTATCCGGGCCCAGGCGGCGCAGACTGACAAGAAGTCTTACAAGCTGGTTTTAGGGGCCCACCGTTCGCCGGACAACGCCGTGGCCGCCGGGGTTTTCAGCAGCGTCTACGGCCTGTCTGACCGAACGTTACGAGCCGCCCGCAGCCTGGTCGGTAAGGCCCGCCAGCCGCTGCCGGCCGTACCGGCCGGCGCTGCCGCCGGCGTGCTGATTGCCGACATGCTCTGCAGCGCCATGTGGCAGCCGCTGCGGGCGGCCGCCCACCATAACCTGCCGGGACTGGTCACGGCTTTGCCGGCCAGCAAACAGCTCCAATTCGTTTAATATGGCTCATATCTTATTACTCGAACCCGACAGTTTGCTGGCCGGCAGCCTCAGCCAATTTTTCGCTAATGCTAATCATAGCGTTTCGGTTCACAGCGATCCGCAGGCGGCGGTTACGGCCGCCGACAGCCAAAAACCGGATATTATCATCACCGAACTCCAGCTGGCCGGCCGCAGTGGCGTGGAATTTCTATACGAATTCCGCAGTTACCCCGACTGGCAGGCCATCCCGATAATCGTTTTTACTAATCTGCACCCCGAACAGACCAAAATATACCAAGAAGTCTTAAACGAGCTGGGAATCAGCGGCTGCCTGCATAAGACCGGCAGCGGCTTGCCGGAACTGCTCAAGCTGGTCCATAGCTACCTGCCAGAATATGCACAAGTTTAATACGCAGGGCATCGTGCTGGCCCGCACCGATTATGGCGAAGCCGGGCGCATCATTACGTTTCTGACACCGGACTACGGCAAGGTAAAAGCTTTAGCCAAGGGAGTGCGCAAAAGCAAGAGCAAATTAGCCGCCGGCGTCGAACTTTTCAGTGTCAGCGACCTGGGTTTTTTAGTGGGGCGGGGCGAAATCAATACCTTAGTATCCAGTCGCTTGGTTACGCATTACGGCAGCATAGTTAAGGAGTTAGAGCGGACTAACCAGGCCTATGAATTTCTTAAGATGATGAATAAAGCCACCGAAGAAAAGCCCGAAGCCGAATATTTCGAGCTTTTAAAAAATTCTCTGCAAGCACTTGATAACTCGGACATTGATTTAGGGCTCATTCAGGCCTGGTTTTCGGCCCAGCTGCTGAAGCTGGCCGGCCACCAGCCGAACCTGACGGCTCAAAAAGACGGCCAGCGGCTGGTGGCCGGCCAAAAATACGACTTTAACTTTGATTCAATGAGCTTTGAACCGGGCAAAACCTACGACGCAAGCCAAATCAAATTTCTACGCCTGCTATTTAGCGGTAATCCAGTCCATGTTCTTCAAAAAATTGAAGCTTCGGAGCGGCTGTCGCGTGCGCTCCAGCCGCTCATCCGCAATCTAATCAGCCTCTTTATTGTTCACTATAGTTAATTGGCGAATGGCCCGTCCCAGATGTTCGCTGGCATGATCGCCGGCGTTTTTCAGCCGATTAAGTCTTTTTGAATCATTGAAAGGCAGTTCAAGAGCCTTTTCCAGATAAATTTCTGCCAGCGCAACGTTGGCTAAGCCTCTATAGACTTCATCGCCACTTTCCATCACGACGCCATCCAGCGTTTGGTGGGCTCTTTCCATGTCATCAAGGCGGCCATGACAATAACCAATCTTCAAATAAGTATCTAACGAAGGCATTTGACTACCTCCCATCCAAAAAATGTGTTCTATATATGCTGCCCTGGCTAGATCATAGTTACCATCAGCAAATGCCCGATTAGCCTCAGCCAGCGATCTTTCTAAATTACTTAAACTCATTCTAATATCCTATTCAGTTGACGGGTTAAGCTGGGCTTCGCCCCTGACCGGCCACTGGGCGCCCTCGACAGGCTCAGGCGGTACCGTTTCATCTCTAAAAAGCTTTACAATTTTAGCGGAGCCGTATAATGCCATTCTCTCATCTGGAGTCAGCAAACGTTCCATAGCCAGGTCAAAAGCTCTCTCGCTGGTAGGAGTTGGCGTAAAACTCATGAATATTTAATTATAGCAGTCCGTTTTTCCGCTAGAATATGATGTGTGGCTAAAGTCGTTGATGTTTATAACAAATACAAAGTCACCAAACATCTTCAGCGGCACCAGTTAAGCGTCGCCGCGGTGGCCAAGCAGATTTGTGACAACCTGTTAGTGTCTGTAGATAAAGAATCGGTCGTTACAGCCTGCCTGCTGCATGATATGGCGAACGTCTTAAAGTTTGATTTTTCTTCGCCAGATGAGTGGTTCGAGCCCGAAGGCAAAGAATATTGGAAAAAAGTTCAGCAGGAAACAGCGGATAAGTACGGCAGCTGGGATGAGCACCAAGTTACGGTAATGATGGCCAAGGAAATCGGCGTCAGTCCGCGCGTAATTGAACTAATAGACTCCGTCGGCTTTGGGCAAGCCATAGAAAATTCTCAAAGCAATGATTTAGAGGCCAAGATTTGCGATAATTCTGACCTAAGAGTTGTGCCGAACGGAATTGTCAGCCTCCAAGAACGACTGGAAGAAGGCCGCGAGAGATACAAAGACCGTTTAGATAAATGGATCGCCCCAGACAGGCACACTGAATTGGAAGAGGCATGTTTCGCTATCGAGAAACAAGTATTCGAGCACTGCCAAATCAAGCCTGAAGATATCACTGATGACTCAACCAAACCGATAGTCGAACGGTTAAGAACTTATGAGATTTAGGATATAATCCTAAGCAAGATGGCGAGTATGGAAGATATCGTTAGCCTGGCTAAACGCCGGGGGTTTGTTTACCAGGGCAGCGAGATTTATGGCGGCCTGGCCGGTACCTGGGATTACGGCCCGCTGGGCACTTTGCTCAAGCGCAACATCGTTAATGAGTGGCTAAAGTATTTCGTCGACGGCTGGAGCGATATGTACCAGATTGATTCGGCGATTCTGATGAACCCAAAGGTCTGGCAGGCCAGCGGCCACGTCGATACCTTTAGTGATCCGCTGATAGAGTGCACCAACTGCCATGCCCGGCACCGGGCTGACCATTTATTGCGGGCCAACCACATCCTGGAAGACGCCATAAATTATGATGAGCCGGCGCCCAGCCCAAAATGGGCTGAACTGCTCAAGAAAATCAAATGCCCGGTCTGCGGCAAGACTGGCGGGTTCAGTAAACTCAAGCAGTTCAATCTGATGTTCAAGACCAATGTCGGACCAGTTGAAGATAAAGAATCCGCGGCCTATCTGCGGCCGGAAACCGCCCAGGGCATGTTCACTAACTACAAGAACATTTTGGATAGTTTTTACCCGGATTTGCCGTTTGGTATCGCCCAGGTCGGCAAGGCCTTCCGCAACGAAATCAGCCCGCGCGACTTTTTATTCCGTGTCCGTGAGTTTGAAATCATGGAATTCGAATATTTTATTCCCGAAAGCATCTGGGAGGAGAAGTTTGAAAAATGGCGTAAGGACATGCATAGCTGGTTTAAGCATCTCGACCTGCCGGAAGCTAAAATCAAAGAAATCGAAGTTCCAGAAGACGACCGGGCCCATTATTCCAAGCGGACAATCGATTTCCAGTATGATTTCCCCAGCCTGGGCTTTGATGAAATTGGCGGCTTGGCCTACCGCACTGACTTCGACTTAAAAAATCACCAGGAACACTCCGGCAAGGACATGAGCTACCGGCCGAAGGACGGCTCGGCGCCAGTTATCCCGCACGTCATCGAGCCGACCTTCGGCCTGGACCGCAACTTCCTGGCAGTTTTAAGTAACGCTTATTCAGAGGACGAAGTCGAGGGCGAAAAGCGCGTTTACTTAAAACTGCCAGCCCACCTCGCCCCCGTCAAAGCCGCCGTTTTCCCGCTGTTAAAGAACAAGCCCGAGTTGGTCGCTAAGGCCAAGGAAGTCCACAAACTCTTGCGCAAGCAAATCCAGGGCGAAGTTATGTGGGACGATAACGGCAATATCGGCAAACGCTATCGCCGCCAGGACGAAATCGGCACGCCCTACTGCGTGACCATCGACTTCCAAACTCTCGAAGACGACACCGTCACCGTCCGCAATAGAGACACGACTCAACAAGATAGGATGAAAATTGAAGAAATTATTGGAGTCGTGAAATGACACCGTTCATCCGTAGCTTGTCGAAGGGCGACACCACCGACCAGGTCCGAGCTAAAATAGCTCAAATAAACCTAGACATCTGATGAAGAATGACCTCATTAACGTTATCGCTGGCCTACTGAGCCTTGCTGCGTTAGGCGTAGGAGCAGCAATTTTCTGGTTTATCGATTTTGCCTGCGGTATAGAGGATACATCTGACTGTAGCCAACCCTCACATATCATTTCACTTTGGTTCTGGAGAAGTATAATTACCCTAATAACATTGACGGCTATATGGGGAGTATTTAAGTTGGCCAAAAAATTTAAAACCAATGAAAAAAGAACCGGTAGATAACCATCTACAGATTTTGCCACTAACCGAAATCGAGCGTAAGCCCGGAAGAACTAAATACACTTGCGGCCCAGTGATTTTTATAGAAGCCGAGGCCGGCGCGACACTTGCTGACCATACCCATCAGGAACCAGAGACTCTCTGGATAATTTCAGGCAAAGGCAAGTTCCTGGTGGGCGAAGAGACTTATGATTTCCAGGGTCCCTGTATTTTGAAAGTACGAGGCGATGTCTATCACAAATTCATGCCAACAACAGATGTAAACTTCATAGAACTCCGCGAAGAAGGGAATACTTAACAAGTTAAGTATTTATGAGAACAGCAATAATCTTCATTGCTTCGATAATCGAGATCCTAGGCAGTATTCCTTATATGCTCGATACGGTGAAAGGCAAGACCAAGCCGAACGTGGTTTCATGGTTTACCTGGACGCTGCTGACAGCTATTGGGGCCACTGCGGCGCTAGCGGCCCACGAACCCCGGACAGCTATTCTGACATATGCTAATGCGGTTTCCACTGGGGTTATTATTCTGTTGGGATTAAAATATGGCTTCGCCAAGTTCGGCTGGTTCGACGGCCTCTGCCAAGCCGGCGCTATCATTGGCTTAATCTTATGGCTGGTATTCAACAGCCCTACCACAGCCATTACCGCGACTGTAACAATTGACCTTATCGCATCATTGCCGACACTCCGGCATTGCTGGCTGCATCCCCAGGAGGAAACCTGGCAAACCTTCTTTATCAGCGGCATCGGCGCCACAATCGGTCTACTGGCGCTGGGTGTATATAATCTGAATAGCCTGGCTTATCCAATTTATCTGTTTATATTGGATTTCACGCTCGCCTTTACAGTAATTATCAGCCGCAATAAAAAAGGCTTAGGTTTAGAGAGATAGGGAATACTTAACAAGTCAAGTATTTATGAAAAACGTGATTTTTGTCCATGGCATGCCAAGCCGCTGGGAATTCTACCTGATTGGCGCTGCCGGGTTGAGGTATTCGAGTCTTCATTGGGCCGGCTGGCTGAGGCGCGAACTGGAAAGGCGCGATTACGTCTTTAATGCCCCGGAAATGCCGCGTGCCTATGACCCACAGTGGGATGTTTGGGCTAAAAAGGTTGAGCAGTTTGAAATGTGTCCGGATACGACACTAATCGGACATAGCTGCGGCGCCGGCTTTTGGATAAAATATCTGAGCCTTCACAAGGATCTCAAAGTCGGAAAGGTAATTCTGGTGGCACCTTGGCTTGATCCGGACAACAATCAGACCCACGGCTTCTTTGCGGACTATAAAATTGACCCCCACTTAACTAAAAGAGCCAAGAAAATTATTATTTTTAACTCTGATAACGACATGGGGAATGTTTTTAAGTCGGTCGCCCAGGTAAGAAAAGTCGTTAAGGATGTTCAATATCGGGAGTTCCATAAATACGGACACTTTACTATTCTTGATATGAAGACCAGACGATTCCCGGAACTACTCAACGAGGTGCTGCAAGGGAAGACTTAACAAGTCAAGTATTTTATTGTATAATTTGCTTATATGAGTGAACTTACTCAGGAGCGAAAATTAATTAGCGGCCAGGATGTAACAGATCTGGTTAGACGAATGTGGGAGCTTAAGCAGGCGAGATCTGAACTAAATAAGCAAAGCGAAGAATCCGATAGCCAACTAAGTAGTTTAATCGGCCAGGTGGCAGTACTGGGAGAGGTATTTGACTTCACTAAGTTGCCGGCAGACGCAAAAGAGCTAGCCCAACAAAGGGCAATATTACTTGCTCAGAAGATATTCCTAGACGAACAAATAGAGCTTGCCGCGGCCCACGCGCATAATCAATTGACGGCAGCACTGCTCCCGAAGACTGATTCGAAACCGCTCCTGCACTTTAAGGTCCGTAATCCTGAAAGCCAGGCTATATTCAATGTGAGAGCGAACTCTAGATCCGATTGGTATCCCCCCGAGATATCGGGTACGTTTGGTCACATTAATGACAGCGGGGGGATAACGTTAGGTGACCACAATCACACCGATGCACAGATCATGCTATTTGATTGGACTGATGGGGGTTTTGTGCAAGAAGTTGATGTAGACGTGATATATCCCGAAGATTCGGCGTAAAATAAAGCCATGGACGAGAAAGCTCGGAAAATCAGCGCTTTGCTGCACGAGGCATCGGAGACGCACCACATTGTTTATAGAATCGTCGACGGGGACGACCCGGACTGGGCCAGCTGGTACGCGGACTGGCTTTTGGACTTATCGGAGCTGCCGCGGATCCTGGGCCAAAAGCCAGTCCGCAGCCACTTGGTCTACAGCCTGGTTCAGCTGGACAAGGACTTTGTCAGCCAAAAAATGACCGGCAAGTGGGAAGATTATTACGCCCAAAAAATTTTGCAGGAATTCGGCCAGGGAGCCGCCTGAGCGTTAATTTCTTATGAGTGATACGCTGATAGCAACGCTGGGAGGCCTATGGTCGATGTTACTGTGGGGCACCGGTGACTGGCTGCTGTCGCGCAGCAGCAAAAAACGCGATGCCTTCGAGACTAATTTGAGCTTCCAGCTGCCAAGCGTGTTCATCTCAATCCTCCTGGTGCTGGCCAGCTGGCGCCATGTGTCGAGCTGGCACAACATCTGGATTTTCGCAATCGCCGGCGTTATTTTTTCGGTCGCCTTCCTGGCATTTATTCGCGGACTAGCAACCGGCGCGGTCGGCATCGTCGTGCCGACCGCTAACTCATATCCACTTTTTACTTTAATTTTGACAGCTCTCTTTCTTTCCTTGACCTTTACTCATTTACAGATTGTCGGAATGGTAATCGTGATACTTGGCGTGCTGTTGCTAGCTTACGAAAAACGCGATAAAAAAATTCCGCTTAGGGTGCAGCACAGCGCGATTTTATTTGCCTTAACGGCTGCCATGCTCTGGAGCGTCGGCAACGTGTTCCAAAACAGTGTAATTGGTAAAGAAGCTTGGCAGAATGTGCTGCTGGCGATTGACTTACCGATTACTGCCGTTGGCCTGATCATGTTAGTCGTCAAAAATCTACGCAATCCCTACCCAGGCGTCAAGCGGGCTCTGACCGACAAAGCATCGATTATATCGGGTTCAACTTATTGTTTAGGTTCGATCGGCTTCTATTATAGTTCAGTCAGGGTCGGCAGTGTAATCATACCCCTGGTTATAGGCTCAGTTGCGACCCTGGTCACATCGGCCTTGAGCGCAGTTTTTGACGGCGAACGACTAGGCATTTGGAAGCGGGCAGGGGCCGTGGTGGCCGTGGCCGGAATAATCCTCATCAATTTAAATTAAGGCTGCTTGGCGAACTAAGAATCTCTGGTCAGCTTAATCTTCTCAACCCCCTGTCTAACCGATTCAACTATATTTTCCATTGTTAAGCCTAGGGCGGCCTCGAGACCTTCGTCGCGTCTATCACCGCTGTCCAAGTGGAAGCTTTTGAACCTTTCGCTGTGATCTAAAGCGAAAGCTGATAATCGAAGAAATGTGAGCCTTTCAAGCTCGGTGACTTCACGAATTATCTTAGGCCTCTTCTGGCCGAGTTGTTCTTTTGCCTTTACTGCAACGATTGAACCAGCTGGATAGCCTATACCATTTATAGTAATCTGCCTCAACGCTAAACCGGTCTTTATATCTCTCTTTTTTCGCAGAATAACAGGTCCATTAGCATCTACAAAAATTTCCTTAACCATATTGGGATTTGGTATAGCTGATATTATTTCTAGTTCATATAAAGCCTCATTGAAATACATTTCAGCATGTGAGCAGCTATCAGGTCTCTCTGGAGTGTGGTCGTGCATAACAAAGCCCTCAGGCCGGTTCCACCGACTGATACTATCGTTGATAATGTCAACGAGAACTGATGAAGGTGTATCGCCTCGAATTCTAGGCGTCTTAGTTATTGGTCTTTTAGCAAGGTGGGGCTCTGTATATGTCAGACGAGCTGCCTCTACTATGGTCTGAAGTACATTAGTAGGCGCCCATATGCCTGTGCGCGTGGATGGCTCCCCATGCAGATACGTTTCAAGTTGAGGATTAATCTCAACCCCTTGGCGCTTGAACTGGTGAGCCAAGATTTTCCCCTGAATCCTTTTCATGGCTAAAAATTATTCTCTAATATTACTTTTTGTCAAGAATATATAACCAAGTATGGAGCATACCCTGCTTATGCTTGCAAAATCAGATAAACATCCTATACTTTATTCAAACTAAGGAGTAATATGACCAAAAACATTTTGGTTACTGGTGCGTCACGCGGCATCGGCGAGCAAACGGCCTTAGCCCTAGCGCATGCGCTGCCTTCCGATGAGAACAATGAGGTCATTAATTATGGATTTCAACCAGCCAAACCCATCATAACTTATCTTAAGCATGGTGAACGTGCCCTCCAAGTAGCTTCTGTTATACAACGGTCACGCACTGATCTAGATTTGAACCCTTTGGTCTTTCAGATGGATATAACAAACCCTAATTCAGTGGTAGGTCTTAGCAGAAAACTTGCTCCGGACTATCTGAATCTTGATGGCGCCGTTTTTAATGTAGCTGGCGGTCTTGAGGGTGAAGGTAATGACGCGGTCTTTTCCGAAGACATTAACCATTACGGACAAGTCACGCTTCTGGGCGCACTTGGCTCGGTGTTAAAAGATGAGGCGGTAATTACATTCGTTCAGAGCCACTGGGGCCATTTAGCGGGCGAAGTTCCACCACCACCATTCGAAGGTTATGGTACATATGTAGCCGAGCCAAAGCAGCGTGGTGAAAAGGCTCTGAGGGAGAGAGTTGAAAGGCTAGCCGACAGGGGAATTCTTTTCAAAGTTGTAACGGGTGGCATCGTTGAAGATACGCCAGTTGGCCGCAGGGGTATCCGTAATTTTCCAGAATGGACGGCTAGACAGCGAGGAATCGGTAATGTGATTAAAGCTAAAGAAATGGGCCTAGCTATCGCGAGGACTGTAATGAGTAGAGAGAGTGACCCGGTGGTGTGGGTAGGCGCCGATGAAGCGACATTTAGGGCCCTATCGAAGGAACTGGAAGGAGAATAAAATGGCCGGATTACCAAAACCTGAAGATCTAATCGCTCATCGCGATATTGCCTTGGCTCTCGATGAGATAACAGAACTCGAGCCTGGCGTTAGTGCGACTGGTTTGTGGACACCCGATGAACGTTATTTCGAAGGACACTTCCCGGAGGAAGCGATTTTACCGGGCCATTGGCAAACGGAGTCGGTAGCATTAATTGGCGCCTGTGCGCTTTTGTCATCACGACCAGGGGTTTTGCCAATGTTCCGTGAAAGCGAGAGTAAATTCAAAGATATAGTGAGACCGGGCAGTACGCTTGAAGTATCGGCCAGCTTTCTGGATGTGCAGGAGATTGAGCGAGGCGGTGCGAAGATGTTAGTTGCCTCAGGCAAAGGTAGCGCAAAGGTAGAAGGTAAAACAGTTTACCAGGCAACTTTGCTTAAGGCTGTCGCTCAGCTCTAATCAAATTAGGCGTAAAATAAAACCATGAAATTCGTATTTGAAGTAACCCTCAAACCAAAAGCCACACGGCAGCAATTTATCGACGCCTGGAAGAAGAGCAGCGCCATAATCAACAAACAGCCTGGCGCCCGGGGCAGTGAACTATATGAAAAAATCGGGGAGGACGGTTTTTTAGCTGTTGCCAGCTGGGACTCCAGAGAAGCCCGCGACAAGGCCATGGAGGCGTTGCGGAGCGTCGACGACGAAACCAGGAAAGTGCTCGACCGCGGCATGGATTACGGTTACGTGAAAATCATTGGCAATTTTGAAGACGCCGAATGGAAGGTCGGCGGCTAGAAAATAGCTAATCGGCTATTTGTTTTTGGCCGGTTTTGGGCGCATAATTCTGACAGAAGTAACAGCCTAGGAGGGCAAACTCATGGACGTTCAAGTAAACATGTGGGCAGTTCTGCTGGCCGCAGTATCAAGCATGGTCGTGGGCAGTTTGTGGTATATGCCGGCGACGTTTGGCAACGCTTGGCAAAAATTATCGGGCGTAAAAATTGACCGAAGTAAAATGACGCCAGGTATGATGGCTTGGATGTATGGCTCGGTCTTTGTGGCCTCGCTGGTAACCGCCTACATTCTGGCCCATGTGACCTACCTAGCCAACCAATTTTTTCATAACGGTTACATGAGCGATGCGCTGCAGACGGCTTTCTGGCTGTGGCTGGGTTTTACGGCCGCCCGCCTCTACGTACATGACACGTTTGAGATGCGCCGCAAAAAATTGACTCTACTGAACGCGGCGCATGAACTGGCTACGGTCCTAGTAATGGCCGTCATAATCGGCTGGCTTAAACCATAGGTATTCGTCTAAGATATGTCCGCTAAAAAACCACCGGCTAAACACAACGACCTAAAAGCTCTGTTTCTTAATTGCTCAATCAAGAAGGATAAGACGCAGTCGCATACCCAGCGGCTGATGAACCGGGCCGCCGGGATAATGGAGGCCCAGGGAGTCAAAGTAGAGCAGATTTACATTCTGGACCACACTGTAGCCTTTGGCATGATTAAGGATGGAGCTGACGAGGGCCACGCAGACGACTGGCCCAAGATCCAAAAGAAAATCATGACCGCTGATATCTTGGTTATCGGCTCGCCGATTTGGCTGGGCGTTAAATCGAGCGTGGCCACTCTGGTGGTTGAGCGGATGTACGCCTACAGCGGCGACCGTAACGCCAATGGCCAGTATTTGTACTACGGCAAAACGGCCGGCTGCGTGATTACCGGCAACGAAGACGGGATTAAGCACTGCTCGATGGATATCCTGTACGCCATGCAGCACATTGGCTATACCATTCCGCCGCAGGCCGATTGCGGCTGGATTGGCGAGGCCGGCCCTGGCCCCAGTTACGGCGACACTGAATGGGATGGTAAGCCAATCGACCCGCCAATCGGCTACGACAACGACTTCACCAACCGTAACACCACTTTCATGGCCTGGAACCTAATGCACATGGCCCGACTATTGAAAGATAGCGGAGGTATTCCGGCTTACGGCAACCAGCCGGCCGATTGGCAGCATGTAACTAATGCTAAAAGCCAAAACCCCGAATATCACTAGAAAGAAAATATTTAATAAGTTAAATATTTTATAATATTAAATATGATCGAATCCCTATCCGATGATGTGCCGGCAGCACCTTTACGGGAAGGTTCCTTAGGTGTTGAAGAAAGATTGAAATCACTTGAGGAGTTAGAGTCTAAAAAACAAAGAGTAGACCGGTTGAAGGGTCAAGAGCAAACGTGGAGATTGCGCAAGAAGTATTTAGCCTTAACACCAGCCGTTGTTGCAGGAGCGATTTATAGCAGCCGTTATGGTCATAACTTAGATCGCACCGAAAGAGCTGGTGATGACGTCTATGCCATGGTTGGAGGCGTCTGGCTATTGCTTGCCGGGAGTGCAATGGAAAAATTATATGGCTGGAGGGCGCGTAAAATTTCAAAAGAAGCCGGGAAAATATCTACCATGCTGGCGATGCCGCTACCGCACGCCATGCAAGAATCGATTGATTCAAAAGTAAATTAATGGATTGAGGAGTGGGGAGTGGCGCTGCGCGCCACTCCCCACTGTCCGCGCCTTAGGCGGAACCGGACAGGGCGTAGCCCTTGGGTAGCCGCAGGTTGACGACCCGAAGGTCCTTCTCCAGCTGCTGTCCCATGGACATGCCCAGCATCTGCTTCACGACGCTCTCCTTGCCGCCCGAGTTCGGGCTGCGCCAGTCGAGGAGTCCATCGCTGGCGTAGTCGTGGAAGTAGACGACACGGTTGTAGCTCAGGCTCGCCCGCGCGGACTGGCCGCCGCGCGTGATGCGCACCTGATTGCGAGGCAGCGTGATCTCGATGGTGCGGCGGCAGCCGCCGCCCATGTTGATCGCGATCGTGTACATCGTTCCCTCGCCGGACTTTTCGGTCGAGCAAACGGCATGCGAGCGGTTGGGCTCGAATCCGCGCGCCCGGTCGAAGTTCTTGACCGTCACGGCCCGGTTGTAGTCCGGGTCCCATTTCCACGGCCAGAGTCCCGGCCATGTGCTGGTCAAGAAGATGCCCACGAGGACACCGACGACCAGCAGAAGAACGGCTGCGCCGTCGGTTCTTCTGACTCCCATCGCACACCTCCAAATAGACAGTTGAGGCACGAACAGCAGTATTTTACAATATAATAGCATAAAAATCAATACTACTGTAGAATAAGATCAATGGTCACTAAAAACCAAAGGGGCGTAGCTGCAACAGTGATTTTGATTGCTTTTATTTGGGTGCTTATCGCGGCCGGCGCGGCGGTGCTGGTTTATCGGCACTCGGCAAATCACAATAAACCCTACGCCACGCCGGCCGACGCCTCAAAACTGCCTAAGCGGCCGTAGTAAAATATAAGGGCAGGGAGGTTTTATGAAAATCACACGTTATTTTCAAAGCTGTTTACTGATCGAAGAGGGTAGTACAAGGGTTCTGATAGATCCTTCGGTCGAAGATAAAACCACCGACTTTGGCAAATTGGACGGCGTTTTTTATACCCATGAACACAGCGACCATTTTGACCCGGAAATGGCCCAGACCTTTGTGGAGCAGGCGATTGCGCCGGTCTATGCCAATGCCAGCACCGCCAAACTTATAAAAGCTTCAAAAACAGTAGTCAGCGATGGTCAGGAATTCGATGTTGGTGGAGTAAAAATCAAAGTTATTGAATTACCGCACTGCTTAATGCCCAACGGCCAAAACGGGCCGCAGAATGTTGGCTACCTAATAGCCGGTAAAATATTTCACCCCGGTGATGGCAAAGAACTGGCAAACTTATCTGTCGACAACCTAGCCTTGCCGATAACCGGCCCGGACGTTTCGATGAAAGACTGCTTTATGTTCGCTAAACAAGTATCGGCCAAGAACGTTATCCCAATTCACTACGATAAACTGGGCGCCGACCCAGATGTCTACGCTGCCTTTGCCGGTTTCTTTCCCAACGACTTCTCATTCAAGTTCCACGTCTTAAAGCGGTCCGAATCAGCCGAACTCTAAAAAGCTTATACTAAAACAGATATTAGCGTTTTAGAAAAATATATCTCTTGACATAAATATTGTCTGGCGCGATTATATTTAGAATAGTTGAGACAAACTGTGAAGAGTTTAAAACAGTTATTAAGGGCATCGCTGGTAATCGGCTGCGTCGGTCTAATCGTATCGGCGGCTACTTTTGCCGTATTGCAAAGCCAGCAGGCGGTGCTGGCCGGGAACACTATAAACAGTGCCACGGCTTTTTTATCTGTTAGCACCGACAACCTGGCATTCAATAACTCCAAACCCGGCTTTACATTCAGCGGGGTTGTGCCCGGCGGAGCCGCTACGCCGGCAGCTGGCAATCCGGTTTACCTTAAAAATAACGGTTCCTCGAACTTGAGCCTAAAAATCGCCATCAGCAGCACGCCGACCAATCTAAATGGCGTTGATTTGAATAAGGTCTTCTTGGAAATCAGCCGCAGCGATACCGGTTTCAGCCAGTCATATTCGCTAAAGTCGTTGATTGATAGCTATGCCTCCGGCGGCACAGCCATGAACGATGTGGTGACTGTCGGCGCCACCGGTCAATATCTGCTGCGGGTGTCGATGAGCGCCGACGCCTTTAACGGCTCCAGCGGTGTGACGATTTCAGGTATAGACATAGTCTTTACAGGCGTAGCCTCATAGCATGCCCAAGTTTCTGCGCCTCTTTTTAGTAGTTTTGCTTGCGGTTTTGACGATTGGCAGTCTGGCCGGCATGGTGCTGTGGAAGACCGCCGAACTGCGGTTATATAGTGTGCAGACAACCAGCATGCAGCCGGTGATGAACAGCGGTGATTTAGCTATCAGCCTCAGGCCCAAGACCATCAAGAACGGCGACATCATCAGCTATAAAAGTGCCGATAACGCGACTCAAATCGTCAGCCACCGCGTGGTTGAGGTGTTTCCGGAGAGGGGCTATTTGATCAGTAAAGGCGACAGCCTTGGCTACGCCGATCCGCCGGTGCCCTTAAGCTCCGTCACCGGAAAAACGGTCTTAATCGTCCCTTGGGCCGGACATCTGTCAGATTTTCTGCATAAGCCGCTTGGACTGATTGGCCTGGTCTATTTACCGGCACTGGCTGTCGTGTCGTACGAAATCGCCAGACTGATGAATCGCTATAACTATCGCCCTTATGGCTTACGGTAGCCAAAAACACTAGTTTTAAGTAAAATATAAACAGTTTATGAGACGAAAGAGGAAAGGTAACTACGCCTTTATTGATAGTCAGAATTTGAATGTCAGCGTCCAGAAATTCGGCTGGAAAATGGATTGGCGGAAATTCCGGCAATGGCTGGCCGACCGCTACGGCGTAACCAAGGCCTATATGTTTATCGGCTATATTCCGGAACACGTCGATATTTATGAAAAGATGCACGAGGCCGGCTACGCCGTGGTGCTAAAGCCGACCTTTGATATGAGCCGGCCCCAACCGGAGGAAAAACCGCTGAAAAATGGCGAAGAGAAGAAGATCAAAGGCAATGTCGATGCCGACATGGTGCTCTGGGCCATGAAAGAAATGAAGGATTATGAAAAGGCGGTTATCGTTTCGGGCGACGGCGACTTTTTCGGACTGGTCGAATATCTCGAGCAAGAGGGCAAGCTGCTTAAAGTCTTGGCACCGACCGGTCAGTATTCAAGTCTATACAGACAATTCGAAAGTTATATCGAACGGATCGACAATTTTCGCCGTGAATTAGCCTATCACGACCGCAAGAATTTCCGGCGCAGTCAAAATCGAGCCGCCAAAACTTCCTAAGCTGGCCGCCGGGCCGTTATAATAGTTCTCAGAACAGGGGAGAGATGCATATAATATCGGCCAGTCAGTTCAGCCTGTCTCAGTTGGGCGGTCTGTTTAATCGGGCCGATTTTTTTAAGGAGCAGCTGGCGGCCGGCCGCGGCCGCCAGCTGGCCGAGCTGCACCGCGGCCGCCAAGTCTGCACCATTTTTTACCAGCCGTCCACCAGGACACGCCTGAGCTTTGAAACGGCGGCTCTCAAGCTAGGTTTTGGTGTTGTTAGTACTGAGAACGCCCTGGAAAGCTCGTCGTCATCAAAAGGCGAGAGCCTGGAAGATACAATCCGTACGCTAAATGGTTATGGCTATAGCGCTATTGTGATTCGCCACAACCAGCAGGGTGCCGCCAAAAGAGCCGCGGCTGTCAGCCAAGTGCCTATCATTAACGCCGGAGACGGGAAAGGCGAGCACCCCACCCAGGCCCTATACGACGCCTATACGATTTATAAAAATCTGGGACGTTTGGATAATTTGAGAATCGTTATGGGCGGCGACTTGAAATACGGCCGGACTGTCCGTTCATTATCGCAGCTGCTGGCTAAATATAAGGATAATCAGGTGACCTTCGTGTCTTTGCCGGAATTCAGTCTAGGAGCTGACATTAAAGGGGCGCTGAGCCGGGTCGGCCTGAAGTTTAAGGAGACGGCCGCGCTGCGCGCGGCCGTCTCCAAAGCCGATGTCGTTTACTGGACCCGGCTGCAAACAGAGCATCTGGGAGACGATGAAACCAAAAATAGCGGCTTTAGGATTGATATGAGCATTGTAAAGTCAATGCCCAAGCACGCCATTATCATGCATCCATTGCCGCGAGTCGACGAAATAAGCACCGATGTCGATAAAGATCCCCGGGCTAAGTACTTCGAGCAGGCCGCAAATGGCCTGTATGTGCGGATGGCCCTCCTGGACCAGGTGGCCAGTGGTAAATTATGAGCGACAATATAACCATCCCGCCGGCCATCGATTTACACGTTCACTTCCGCGAACCGGGCAGCAATAAGGCCGAGACTATCAAATCCGGCTCCAAGGCAGCCTTGCTGGGCGGCTATGGATTGGTCTGCGATATGCCAAATAATCCGGGCAATCCAACCTGGACACTGCAAAGGCTTCAGCAAAAGCAGACTCTTATTAAGCGTAAGTCATATATACCGATGGCTACTTACGCCGGCGCGCAGCCGGAATCGGATAATCTGACCGAACTGCCGAAAATGGCGCCCTTGAGCATCGGTTTGAAACTCTACGGCGCTCCCACTACCGGCAACGACTTTGATTACGATGCGACTGATTTTGCCCCCATAGTTAAGCTTTGGCACAAAGTCGCCCCGGACAAGCCAATCGTTTTGCACTCCGGCCGCGATAATTTCAAAGATTTTGTCGCATTGATAGCCCAAAAGTTTAAACATCCTTTGCACCTGGCGCACGCCAACCAAGTTAAGGACGTTAAAACTGTTATGAGAGCTCGAAAAAGCGGGCTTAGCGTGACTTGCGGGGTTTGCCCGCATCATATCTTTAAAACTTCTCACAGCACTACCACCGAGGGCTGGTTTGCCCGGATGCAGCCGCCGCTGGCTGACCAGGCGGAAACCGAAGAACTTTTCGACCTATTTGCCAAAGGCAAGATTGACGTTCTAGAAACTGACCATGCGCCGCATCCGGTTGAAAATAAGTGGCTGGCCGAAAGACAAAACCCCGGCGGCCTAAGGGACGCTAGCCACGCAGCCTGTTTTGGTGTTCCGGGCATTGAATTCGCCCTGCCGCTGCTGTTTTACCAGGTGAAACGCGGCCGGATTAGCCTGGAGCGGATTATCGAGGCAACCTCAGCTAATCCGGCCAAGATAATTGGCGTCAAAGTCTCAAAAAAATCAAAAGTCAGCTGGCGGCTTGATGAATATAGAATCGGCCATGAATATCCAAAGGGTCTATCCGGCTCCGGCTGGACGCCGTACCTCAACAACCTGGCAGTCGGCAAAGTCCAAAGGATTAGTCTTGACGGCCAGACGATTTTCCATACCGGCACAGCCAAAGTGTCTGGCCGCACTGTGCTGCGGGACGATACTATCTAACCAAAGAAGCCTTTATCTGGGCGGCTAAATTAGGATTCCAAATCGCGCCGGTTGCGCTTTGAACGGCATCGGCGCCGGCGTCAATGTAGTCGTGGTAATCTATTTCGTTTAAAACTCCGCCAACTCCAATCAGGGCCAGCTCGAAGTGGTATTTTTTACGAATCCCATCTAATCGTTTAGTCATGTCCAAGCCTGCCCATTTTACAGACGAACCGGAAACCCCGGCTTGTTTACGGCCGTCGCCGGGAAAAGCTTGAGTACCGTCCGAAGTGACAATTGTGGCTGGAATGGTGTTAATCGCGCTGATTCCATCTACGAATCCTGAAACTCGTTTGATAGTCGTCTCCAGCAAGGATTGCTGGGCGGCCGTGAAATACCCCAATTTGGTCAAGATTTTTAGTTTTGGCCCAACCATTTTGCGGGTTTTTTGGCAGATATCAGTTACGACGTCAGGGTCATAACACACGACACCTTCAGTGACGACATTGGGGCACGATAAGTTGAGTTCAATAGCGGCAACCCCTGTGTCAGCTGCCATCCGGGCCGTTTTGGCGAAATCTTGGTGATAGTCCTCCGGCGTGAAACCCGGCTGGATTGTACCGACGACGCTGGCTATTAGTAGTTTGCCCGGTTTAAGCGATTCGGCAACGCTGGCGAGATCCGGCATCCATGTCTTGGGTGATTCGCTATTGTTCCCGAAAGAATTAGCCAGGTTAATATCATTAAGCGATTTAATGTCCGTATGGTGGGCTTTGATCGGCCTGGCCGCCCTGGAGTCGGTTAAATTACCCTTCAAATCCAACTGTAAAAGTTGAGGGAATGGATTCGGATTAAAAGCCACGCTCCGGCGGGTTTTGGTTGTTACAATATCAAAGCCTTTATCAAAGACTGCTCTAAGCGATCGGCTATTCATTCCGGCCGGGCAGGACGCCGCACCGAATAGCGAGAAGACAGGTAGTCCAAGGAATTTATATTGGGGCGAGCCGATGTCTTTATACTTTTTGGAGTCAGCGTATTGGCCGAAGGGCCCTTTGACTTTGTTCTCTTCAAAGTCTATCCGGTCATCATAAAGCTGGACTGTCGTGCTCAAACATCCCTCCTTTGCTTTAATTATAGCGCTTAGCCGGAGTATAATTAAAGCAAACAATAATCTCTTCAAAAATTTATCAGTTTCAACGCAAGGAGGGGCTATGTTAGGTGACAAAAACGCTACGTCGGTCATTGCCGTTAAAGATATGGAGGCTGCCAAAAAGTTTTACGAGCGGACGCTGGGCCTGCAGGAAGCCGAGTTTAGCGACCCGTCCGGTACGTTATATAAGAGCGGCGAATCAAGGATTTTTGTATACCCATCACAATACGCCGGTACCAATCAAGCAACCGCCATTGCCTGGAATGTCGAAGGCGATCTGGAAAAGATCGTGGCCGGCCTAAAGGACAAAGGCGTAGTTTTCGAGCATTACGACAATCTGCCGGAAACCAAACTGGAAGGCGACATCCATATTTATGGCGGCGGTAAGATGAAATCGGTCTGGTTCAAGGACCCCGACGGCAATATCCTGAACGTCAGTCAGATGTAAATGGCTATACCTAATTTAAAACTGAACACCGGCCATACTATTCCGTCCATCGGTTTTGGCACCTGGCAACTGGCCGATGGACATGAGGCCCATGACGCTGTTGCGAATGCCATACAGTCCGGCTATCGTCTGATTGATACCGCTCGGATTTACCGAAACGAAAAAAGTGTAGGCCAAGCTATTAAAGAAAGTGGCGTAGACAGGGAAAAACTGTTTATAACTACCAAGCTTTGGCCTGAGGATTTTGGCTATCAAATTGGCCTGGAGGCTTTTGAGAAGAGTCTTGAGCGGCTCGGACTGAAATATCTCGATCTGTACCTTTTGCATTGGCCGAACGGACCGGAACGAAAAGACGCCTGGCGGGCACTTGAAAAAATCTATCATCAAGGCCGATGCCGAGCCGTCGGCGTGTCAAATTACATGGTTGAGCATCTGGAAGAAGTGTTAAATCATAGCGATTTAGTGCCGACCGTCAATCAAATAGAATTCCACCCATTCATTTACAGCCAGCAGAAACCGGTCTTGGAAATGTGCAAGAGGCATAATATAGCAGTTGAAGCCTATAGTCCTTTGACAGTCGGTCGCAATATTGGTCACCCGAAGATCACAGAGGTTGCCAAGCAAATTGGAAAATCCAATGCTCAGGTCATATTACGCTGGTGTCTCCAGCACGATACCGTCCCAATTCCACGGTCAACAAATCCGGACCACATCAAGGAGAATTTAAGGATCTTTGACTTTAGCTTATCGGACGAGCAAATGAATCAGCTGGACTCCTTAAGCGAGGCTTCCAGCTGGCCAGCCAATCAAATGTAAAGCGTTTTTGTTAAAATAGGCGGAGTATGCCCGAAGACGCCAAAGATGCTGACATTAATTTCGCCAAAGACTTTATGTGGGGGGCCAGCACCTCGGCCTATCAGGTAGAGGGCGGCAATCATAACCAGTGGACGGTCTGGGAGCTAGCTCACGCCAGCGAGCTGGCTAAGCACGCCGAAAAAAAATACGGTCACTTGCCGAACTGGGCTGAAATAAAAAAACAGGCCGAACAGCCTGGCAACTACGTCAGCGGGAAAGGTGTGGACCACTACAACCGCTATGAGGACGATTTTAAGCTGCTTAAACGGCTTAATTTGAATGCCTATCGCTTCGGCATTGAATGGTCGCGGCTGGAACCGGCCGAGGGCCAGTGGGACGAAGCCGAGATAGACCACTACCGCCGCTACATAAAGAAGCTCCAAGAAATGGATATCGAACCGGTATTGAATATCTGGCATTGGACAGTACCGGTTTGGTTCGCCGAAAAAGGCGGCTTTAAAAAAAAGGATAACTTAAAGTATTTTGACCGGCTGGTTCATAAGCTGGGCGATGAATATGGCCACCTGATAAGATACGTCATTACGCTTAATGAACCGAATAACTACGCCAGCTTCGGCTATCAGCTTGGAGCCTGGCCGCCCCAGGAAAAAAACTTCCTCAGCACGATTTGGGTTTATTGGCACCTGGTGCAGGTCCACAAGCGCGCTTATAAAATCCTTAAACACAAACACCCTGAGATGCAGGTTGGCATCGCCAATCAGCTGGCCAATATCCAGGCCAAGCGGCCGCATAATTTCTTCGATGAGCTATCGACCAAGCTAATGCGCTACTTGTGGAACTGGTGGTTTCACCGCCGCATCCGCAAACAGCAGGACTTTATCGGCTTTAACTACTATTTCACCGACTACTACACCGGCGTATTTAAGCGGGAGAATCCTAAGACGCCTTTGAGCGATATGGGCTGGTATATGGAGCCCGAAGGCCTCTATCCGCTATTGCTGCGTATCTGGGCCCGTTATAAAAAGCCGATAATTATCACCGAAAACGGCGTGGCCGACGCTCACGACCAGTACCGCCGCTGGTGGCTGGAGGAGTCAATCGTGGCCATGCAGCGGGCTATCAGCGAAGGCGTTAAGATAAAGGGTTATTTCCACTGGAGCCTGCTGGATAATTTCGAATGGGCCGATGGCTGGTGGCCTAAATTCGGAATGGTCGAAGTCGACCGCCGGACCATGGAGCGCAAAGTCCGTCCCAGCGCTAAGTGGCTGGCTGAGCGAATTACCGAACTGACTATCGAATAACCGGACAATAATAGTGTGCTAAAGTGACCGTTAAACACTACATCTAGCGTAAATTAGTTTAGTATTCACCACTGTGGACAAGTGGCCGCCGCAGGCTGCCACTTTACTATAAAAAACTATTGCAGTGGGTAAATGTGGGTAGTATAGTCAGACTCAGTGGGTAAAAGTGGGTAGCCAAAATAGCTACCACCACCAAAAAATAAAAAACCACTAGCAGGTACTTAAAATCACATGGGAGACTACTTCGAACGCAAGCTTGACGATAAGCGGCGGCTGACATTGCCGCCGGAACTTCGAAATGAGTTTGCTAGCGGAGCAGTCATCACCCGGGGTTTTCAAAACTACCTTCATCTATATCCAAAGTCCGTCTGGGACGAGCTGGTCGAACCGGCCCTCAAGGGCGAGATCCTTGATGAGCGGGTCGCTGACCTGAACGAACAGTTCCGGATGGGTAAGGTCGAAAGCGAAGTCGACGCCAAACAAGGGCGTATCACGCTCGAACAGCATTTGCTGGACTTTGCCGGCATCGATAAGGATATTGTCGCGGTCCGTGTCGGGCGCTACTGGCGCTTGCGGCCAAGGGGGTCGTGATGTGATGAGAATCGACGCACCTTAACAATTAGCAGCGAGTAACAACTGACAAATAACGAAGACCTTCGAGGTCAGCTATTTGGCAGTCAGCCGGTGGCTTAAGGGCTAACCACCGTTATAAAAAGCCTCGTACTTTTTTCAAAACGTAACACCTCCCAAAACTCCACCTCACAAAAGTCTCTCACAAAGAACTTTTGGAGCGAAAAAAGCAAGAATCCTTAAAAAATTCGCGCTCTTTTAGCTCCATTCTCCTCTGCAAACTCTGCAGGGAAAACAAAAACAAAAAACCCAAAAAACAAAAAGCTGACTGCTAAATAGGTGACCTTGCAAACACCAAAACAAAAATGCCAAAACAAAAACCAAAAAAAAGTTCGCACAAGCCCGTTCTACTAAGACAAGTACTAGACTGCCTGGATCCGCATCCGGGCGAAAGTTACTTGGATTTGACGGCCGGTTATGGAGGGCACGCCGCGGCTATATTAGCCGTCACCGGCACCCCAAAAACAGCGGTGCTTGTAGACAGAGACGCAAACGCCGTGCAAGCCCTGAAAAAAGAGGAATTCGCGAAACAGGGCGCACAAATAATCCATGATGAGTTTTTGAGCACGCTCGAACGGCTGGCTGGCGAGGGCCGAAAGTTCGACCTGATTTTGGCAGACTTGGGGGTAAGTTCACCGCACCTTGAGCATAGCGAGAGGGGGTTTTCGTTCAAGCAATCCGGACCGCTCGACATGAGAATGGACACTAGACAAGATTTGAGCGCCCAGCAGATAGTAAACCAATCAGACGAAAGTAAGCTGGCGCAGATATTAAAAACGTATGGAGAAGAACCCAAAGCCCGTGTGATTGCCGGGGCTATAGTTGAGCACCGTCCCATCGAAACCACCGAACAGCTCGCTGCTGTAATCGAAAATGCCGTTGGCTGGAGGGCTAGGCATGCTAAAACCCATCCAGCCACGCGCAGTTTTCAGGCTATCAGAATAGCCGTCAACGATGAGCTTAATCAGCTGCAGAAAGCTTTGCCGCTGATTTTAGACTTGATGGCGTCTGGCGGCCGACTGGTTGTCATCAGTTTCCACAGTCTGGAGGACAGACTGGTCAAGCAGTTCCTGGCCGAGCACTCTGGCAACCGCTATGATGCCGAACTCAGGCTCCTGACCAAGAAGCCGATAACCGCCGGTCACCAAGAATTAGTTTCCAATCCGCGCGCCCGCAGCGCCAAGCTGCGCGCCGCAGCAAAATAAAAACAAAAATAGAAAGGGTAAAGGAACACTCATGCCTATTAAGGTTGAGTATAGAAGCTCACGGGCTGCTAAAGTTCCGGTCCGAGTCGTGACTTAGACCGGCTAACCAGCCTTGAGCTACCGGCGGTGCCTGCAAAAAGGCACTCTAACCAAGCCAGGCACCGCCAATACCAAAACAAAAATATGACATACTCAAGTTCAATTGCCGCTTCCCGCCGCGGTTACGTCCGCAAGAACCAGAATTCAGTCAGTTTCGCGGCGTCGGCCCGCAGTCTAGGCCCGGTCAGCAACACGATTATATTGATTGTGCTAGCTTGCTTGGTCGGACTGCTCTATTTGACCCAGGTCACTAAGACCAACAGCTTTGGCTATACCATTAATAACCTTGAAACACAGCAGTCCCAGCTGAAGGATGAAAAGGCTAACTTGGAAGTCAGCGCTGCCCGGCTGCAGTCACTTGACAGGGTGGCGGCATCTCAAGCGGCCAAAAAACTGGTATCAGTCGCGCCTAGCGGTGTAGTCCAATAGTAAAATAACTTAATGGACCGACAGTCAACATCCGCTGGCGCGGCTAAGTCCGGTTCCAATCGGCGCCTATACGTTTGGTATGGCGTCTTGCTGCTTATTATCGCCGTCATAATTCTGCGCCTGTTCTATCTGCAAATAATTAAGCACGACTATTATAAAGACGCGGCCCTCAACGATCAGCTTAAGCAATACGCTATAACTGCCGATCGCGGCACAATTAGCGCTCATCAGGGAAACTCCGTCGTGCCTCTGGTGCTGAACCAGAAACTCTATACTCTCTACGCCGACCCCAGTCTAGTTAAGTCCGCCGACGCCGACGCCCAGAAAATCAGCCAGATTACCGGCGAGGCTGCTGACAAATACGCCCAGCAAATGAAAACGCCCAATACGCGCTATGTGGTCCTGGCCAAGCGCCTATCAGCCGATCAAAACACTAAGATTCTTGCCCTCAAAGTCGCCGGTGTCGGCACGCAGGCTCAAGACTACCGGGTCTATCCCCAGGGCAGTGTGGCCGCTAACCTGCTGGGCTTCGTCAATGATGCCGGCCAGGGTAATTATGGTATCGAACAGCAATTCAATAGCCAGCTGCAAGGCAAGCCGGGAATGCTAAAGGCTATAACTGACGTCAACGGCGTGCCGCTGGCGGCCAGCCGCGATAACATCCAAGTCAATCCGACACCCGGCGATAGTTTTGTCCTGACTATCGACTTAGCAATACAAAGGCAAGTCGAGAAAATCCTGCAGCAGGGATTAAAAAAAGTCGGTTCTAAAGCCGGCAGTGTAGTTTTGCTGGACCCGAACACCGGCGCCATAAAAGCCATGGCCGATTACCCGTCGTACGATCCAGCCAAATTCTATGGGGTCAGCAATCTCTCTGCTTTCAATAACGCGGCCGTCTCGGCGCCGCTGGAAGTCGGCTCGATCATGAAAACTCTGACGATATCAGCCGGTCTGGACCAGGGCTTCATAAATCAAAATCTTTCCTACATCGACCCGGGCTACGTGACGGTCGACGGCCACACCATCAAAAATGTCGAGTCCATTCCGCACCAGCCGGTTGATCTACGCGAAATCCTCAAGTTCTCACTCAATACCGGTGCGGTACATGTGCTTAAAACCATGGGCGGCGGCCAGCTGAACCAGCAGGCCAGGGACAATTGGTATAACTACCTGACTAACCACTTCCAAATGGGCAAACTGACCGGCATCGAGCAGCCCAATGAGGCTACCGGCATTGTCGCCAATCCCGATAAAGGCTACGCCCTTAATCTGCAATACGCCAACTCGGCTTTTGGCCAGGGCATTACCGCCACCATTCTGCAAATGGCCAGTGCTTATTCGGCCGTCCTGAATGGCGGCACCTATTATCGGCCGCATCTAGTGGCCCAGGAAACCTCAGCTGCCGGAAGTGTCAAAAACCAGACAGGCGATGTGGTCAAACGGGGAGTGGTGAAGCCATCGGTCACAAAGCAGATGAGGCAATTGCTGCAGTATGTTTTTGAGCAAAACCACGGTCTTTACCAGTCTAATACTCACCCCGGCTATGTGATTGGCGGTAAGACCGGGACAGCTCAAATTCCGGCGCCGGGCGGTGGTTATAAGGTAGGCGTCTATAACGGAACCTTTATCGGCTTTGTCGGCAAAAACCAGCCGCAATACGTGATTGCTGTACTGGTGGACCAGCCGGACATACCAGGATTTGAGACAGCCGGAGCTCAGGCGGCCGCTCCGATTTTCGGGAAAGTTGTCGACACGCTTATTAACGACTTCGGGGTCGATTAACGGCCAAGCAGATTCTTGGCTCGGTAAGCTGTGCGATAGGCCCGGTATTTGGCTGAGATCGGAATGTCCCAGGTGCCAGAGCGCTCCACCACGATGCCGCCGAACTTTTTTTTGAAGGCACTAAAACCAGCCCAGGGATGGTTGGGCGGTGCGTCTTCGGGGGCTACGCCAAATAAGTCGAGATGCTCTATGCCGCGCTGCTTGGCGTTGAGCACGGCTTGCCATAACAATAGGGCCGAAACATTTTTGTCACGAGCGGAGGGAAGGGAAGCGGCGTGGGTATAGCATGCTGTCTCTCCAAAGTCGTGGATAATCAGGCCGCCAACCGGCAAGCCATTATCATAGGCCAGTTCCAAATACATTCTCTTCAGCGGCATCAATACTTTGGCCTGCTCCAGGTAGTATTCCGCTGGGTAAAAATTAACTCGATTACGCCTAGCCACCGAGCTCACCATATTTGTAAAAATAGAAATGTCAGCCGGCTCGCTGGAAGTTTTGAAATCGATTATTTTTTGCTCCTGATTACGATGGATTAGATTGCGGGTTGTCTGGGATATGCCCCCTAATATCTCTTCTGCATCCGGGCCTATATCGATGATCCTTGTGAATTGGGGATTGAGATCATGAGGGGCACGGCCGGCGCCGGCGGCCTGGAGCGCTTGATGCATTTGCGGCCCACCGGCGCCATCAACCAGCGGTTCCAGCCGGACCCAGTCAAAACCGCCGGTTGACGCATGGGCTCTAATAGCTTCAAATGCGCCTGCGGCAGAACTATAGTTATCAAGTGTCGGACCATAGGCTGCTAGTAAGTATTTGGCGAAGCCCGCCCGCCGTTCGACCAGTAAGCAGCTCCAGTTTTTTTCCTGCAGGTAATGCGGCTGGTGGCCAATCGCTGCCTGAAATTCACCCCAGGGTTCGGATTGTAAAAATAAAGCGCCGCGCGCTATCTGTTCTTTATCCCAATTATGGCTGTCCGGTGGCATGCGGTTTGCTTGTTAAAATCCAGCTTTACTTCTTAAGAATTATCGTTAACAATATAGCATGATAAGTGTTTAAGATGATATAATCGAGGACAGTAAGCCAAAATTAAAAAATGACCAATCTCCAAATTTTCGTCGACTCCGAGACCATCGAAAAGATTTTTCTATTCGGCTTCCTTAGTTTTTTTGTCAGTATGTTATTGACGCCGCTTTACACAGCGGCGGCTTTTTCAGGAAAGTGGTGGAAGCAGGCCCGCACTACGGCCATCACCGGCGAAGCGGCCAAAGTTTACCAAAAGCTGCATGCCGCCAAGCATCAGCGCAATATCCCGACCATGGCCGGGATTATTTTTGTGCTAGCAACCGTCATCGTAACAGTCTCCGGTAATCTTAGCCGCTCCCAGACCTGGCTGCCAGTGGCGGCGATGGCCGGGGCGGGTGTAATCGGGCTGTTGGACGACGTTATCAATATCCGCAGTGTCGGCAGCGGCATCGCCGGTATGCGAGCCAAAATCAAATCGCTGATGTTAGTGGGCATCTCGCTGGTCGGCGGCTGGTGGTTCTACGATAAACTCGGTGTAAACAGCGTCCATATTCCGTTCTTCGGCCAGTGGCACCTTGGCTGGGCCATTATCCTGCTGTTTGTTTTGGTAATCTTCTCAACTGCCAACGCCGTAAACATAACTGACGGGCTCGACGGACTGGCCGGCGGACTGGCGGCCATCGCTTTTGGAGCTTATGCCATTATCGCCTTGATTGAAAAGAAATACGGACTGTCGGGTTTTTGTATGACAGTTGTCGGCGGACTGCTGAGCTACACATGGTTTAACGTCTATCCGGCCAGATTCTTTATGGGCGACGTCGGCTCGTTTGCTTTGGGCACGGCTTTGGGTGTCGTCGCCATGCTTACCGATACGGTATTTCTGCTGCCAATCATTGCCCTGGTTTTTGTAGTCGAAATTGGCTCGGTGGCCATCCAGATTACCAGCAAAAAGCTTCGTAATGGTAAGAAAATATTTATCTCCAGCCCGATCCACCATCATTTTGAAGCCCTGGGCTGGCCGGAAACCAAAGTGACTATGCGTTTCTGGGTGCTTGGCTACGTGTTCTCGATGATTGGCCTGGTTCTATTTATTCTCGGAGGCCCTTAAAGCCATGGAATCGCGCCGCCTAAGGGGCGCTGGACCGCGCTACGAGGGCACTACAGCCCGCCGCCACAAGCCTGACTATTGGCTGCTGATAATCGCCTCATTATTGCTGACGGTCGGTCTAGTGGTCGTTTACTCCATTAGCCCCGGACTTAGCGCCAGCCAGCACATCAGCCAGGGTTACTTTATCTCAAAGCAGCTGATAGACGTTCTGCTGGGAGTGGCCACCTTCGCCTTGGCATCTTATTTACCGCCCGACTTCTGGCGGCGGGCCGTTAAGCCCCTGATAGCCGCCGCGATTGTCGGCTGTCTGATAGTTATGGTTACACCAGTCGACGCCGTCTATCAAGCCCACCGCTGGATTAGGCTCGGCGGTTTTTCTTTTCAGATAGCCGAACTGGTTAAACTGGCTATTCTGGTAGGGGTGGCTGATTTCCTGACCCGGCGCTGGCGGGAAGGCCGGCTGGCCGATTTTAATACCACTCTGAAGCCGCTGCTCTATCTTTTAATCGCCATCGGAATTGTGGTCGCCAAACTGCAGAGCGATTTCGGGTCGGCAGGGGTAATGATCGTCATGCTAATGATAATGGCCTTCGTTGCCGGCATTCCACTTAAAAAAGTCCTGGCGATTAGCGGAGTGATATTAGCTTTATTGATTTTGCTGATTGTCTCCACGCCTTATCGCCGGGAGCGCCTAGCCAACTATCTGCACCCACAGTCTAATTGCCAGACTACAGGCTACCAGGCCTGTCAGGCGCTGATATCGGTTGGGTCGGGTGGCGTGTTGGGGTTGGGTCTAGGTTACAGCGTCCAGGCTTATGGTTGGACACCAGAAGCCTCCACTGACTCGATTTTCGCCATCATGGCCGAGCAATTCGGTTTTATCGGCACGGTATTGATTCTAGTTATCTACGGGGCCTTTATAACCCGTTTGAAGCGAATCGCCGAGCACACACCGGACCAGTTCCGCCGGCTGGTGGTAATTGGACTAATGGCCTGGCTGGGCACCCAGATGATAATTAACGTCGGCGCGATGGTCGGCCTGCTGCCGCTCAAGGGCATAACTCTGCCGCTCATCAGCCAGGGCGGCACCAGCCTGGTTTTCCTGACGGCCGCCCTCGGCATAGTTTTCCAGATTTCACGCTATACTAGTTACAGCGTTGTTGAACCCCAAACCACCGGTAATGAGCAAGCCTACAACTATAATCTTAACGGGGGGCGGCTCCGGAGGGCACATAACTCCTCTCTTGTCGCTCGCCCGCGAACTTAAAAAACAAGCAGCCGATTGCCAGCTTGTTTACGTTGGTCATAAAGGCGACAATTTAGATAGCCTGACAAAGACAGCCGATGATTTCGACTTCAAAGTTTTTATTAAGGCCGGTAAATTCCGGCGCTACCACAACCTAGGCTTCTTTTATCAGCTCTTTAAATTAAAAACCTTGTTGCTGAACATCAGAGATTTTTTCCGGCTGCCCGGAAGTATTATTTCGGCCTATAGAATCATGCGACGGTTTAAGCCGGAAGTAGTTTTCAGTAAGGGCGGTTTTGTGGCGGTACCAGTGGGAATTGCCGCCCGGCTGAGAAGGGTGCCGATTGTGACTCATGATTCCGACACTATGCCCGGCTTGGCCAACCGGATCGTCGGCCGCTGGGCCAGCGTGCACGCCACCGGCATGCCGGCCAGTTTTTATAACTATCCAAAAAGCAAAACCGAGTATGTCGGTATTCCAATTGACAGTCGCATCCGTAAAGTTACGCCTAAAATTCAAAAAGCAGCCAAGCGGCAACTGAAAATACCGCCCGATGGCCCGGTGCTGCTGTTATCCGGCGGCGGTAATGGCTCAAAACCGCTCAACGATTTGCTGCTATCAGTTTCGCGCAATTTGCTAGAGGTCAACTTATCGCTAATAATCTTGCATCTAGCAGGAGAAGACCATTACCAGACGGTCAAATCCGCCTACAAAAGAAACCTGACCAAGGAAGAATTTAAACGGGTGAAGATAGAAGCTTTTACCAACGAATTCTATCTTTATGGCGCTGCAGCCGATTTAGTGATTGCCAGGGCAGGGGCCAGCACCCTGGCTGACCTGGGGGCCGCCGGCAAAGCCTGCATTATTATTCCCAGTCCATATCTGGCCGGCGGCCACCAGCTTAAAAACGCCGAACAGCTTAAAAAAAACGATGCCGCGGTAGTGCTGGAAGAGAATACCTCTCCCGACGAACTGCTAGCCGTGATCAATGAGCTGTTGAGCGATGACAGCCGGCGATGGCAGCTGGCTAAGAATCTTTACGCCACTTCGCGCCCCGACGCCGCCGCCCGGCTGGCCGCGATTATTCTGCGAACAGCAGGGGCTCAGGATTAGATGGCTGTTTTCCGCCGTTCGGCGCCGCCAGAACCTCGCGGACGGCGAACCTATAACCGTGCGCCAGTTACTACCTACTACCGCTCTAAGCGGCCAGCCGACGATCGCAGCCCTTTTCTCAAAAAACCCGCCAAAAAAAGCCACCGCAAATACCTGGTAGGGGCGGCGGATATCCTGCTGCTGGTAGCTTTGCTGGCGGCTATCATCTATAGCTTGATGCTTAATTCACAGCCGGATGTCAGCGCCACAAGTACTACCTATCACACAGCCGGCTATTACCAAGTCGGCGTCGATAAGGCCTTTGGCGGACTCAAAAACCGCACCAAGGTAAGCTTTGACGAAGCCGCCGCCGTCAGCCATATTCGACGGCAATTCCCGGAAGTCCGTGCCGTCCAAATCGAGCTGCCTTTCTTCAGCCAGCGGGCTAAAGTCAAACTGATAATCTCGCCGCCGGCTTTCAAATTAGCCAGCGGACAAAGCACTTATCTCGTCGACAGCGACGGGGTGGCCGTTAGCACAGTGTCAGCTGGTTTTGGCCAGCTGCCGACCGTCATTGACCAAAGCGGCTTTACAGTCCCCAACGGCCGCCAGGTGCTGAGTTCCTCGTCGGTCGACTTCATCGTAAATCTGCTCCGCCAGACGTCTCACGCCAAAGTGCCTCTGAAATCACTGACCCTGCCGGATCTCCCTCAGGAGTTAGATCTAAGAACAACCGACCAGCCTTATTATGTGAAGTTTAATCTGGACGGCGATCCGGCAGTTCAAGCCGGACAATGGCTGGCTGCCCGTCACGAATTTGCCAAAAACCACATCAAACCCTCGTCTTATCTAGATGTCCGCGTCAGCGGTAGAATTTTCTATAAATAAACTGTTAGCGAATTAACTGAGAGTTCCGATAGCTATCTATACAGTTATGATTGTAAAGGAGAGGAATATGGCGAAATACAGCCCAAAAGTTCAGGAAAAGGTTCGTAAAAACCTGCACGAGCACAAACACAAGGGCAAGTTTGAAAGCCGCAAGCAGGCCATCGCGGCCGGTATCAACCAGGGGCGGAAGGCCGGCGGCCGGGCGCCGCGTCAATCCAGTTAGAACACTAAGGCAATAACTATCAACAGCCCGGCCAGTCCTAATAGCCAGCCACCCATCACGTCGGAAGGGTAGTGAGCTTTGAGATAAACCCGGGATATGCCTACCAGCAGTATCACGAGCCACAGGATTAGGCTGATTAGGATATTCCAGGGAAAAAATAAATATTTAAGATCGAGATAAGAAAAAAGACCGTAGAAAATCATTGTGCCAAAGGCGTGTCCGCTGGGGAAGCTATAGCTTTTAAAGTGGAATCTCTGCATATCCAGGGCATCGGGCCGCGGCCGGCGCAGTACCATTTTGAGCAAGCTGTTCAGCGCGAAGGCCACAGCGGCGTAGATAAAAGCTCGTTCGACGTCGGACTGGCCGCGGTTGTGCGCCGAAATTAAGCCGGCCAGTCCGATGGCCAGCACCACCATCGGTTCGCCCAAGAATGAAACGGCCCGCAGTAAAGACCGCAGGGGCTTGGGCAGACTAAAAACTCTAAGCGTCAAACGGTGATCCAGTTGGCTTAGCCAGGGCATTATACTACCTCTTAAATCAGAGGTAATTATATAATAATTAAGCAGCTAATGCACTTAATTGCTGCAGCGATATGGGTTTGATAGTTAGCTTGTGGACTTTAGATGCTAAAAAAGACCGCAGGATTTTATAAGTATCGATATCGAACATCTTCTCCTGGAATTTGACTAACGGCTGGCCTTCGATTTCTTCGGACAAGCTGGCGACTACGCACCACTGGTCAACCACTATGGCCGTCGGCGAGTTTTCAAGATTCTTTTCACTGATTATTACCGGTGACTTGAAGGGCCATTCGGCCAGCCGGCGGTTCTCAAAAGCGGCTAATAAGCGTTGGTTGTAGGCCAGGGGGGTCTCCTGGCCGGCGCATGCCCCGCCGCACTTCTTAAGCTGATAGGCAAAGCAAGCGCCGCGTCCCTTATCTAAACCCATTAAGCGCGGACACAAACCGTAGTCCTTGATAATCTGCTCCAGGAACTGCCGGGCTTGCCCCTTGGTCTTATAAACGCTCAATACGCCGCTGATGCTGTCCGGTTCAATCGTATCGACGTCGCTGATATCAACGCCTATGAAGCCGTCTTTTATGACCTGTCTGGCCAAAGTCATCTTTTGCTGCCGGCGCAGCTGGCGGTTATAAATCGGCTGGCGTTCTTTGACGAGGGCCGACTCCAGCAGCAAGGCCTCCAGCTCGCCGCCGGTGACAATCGCCTGGATGTCGGCTACCTGCTGGGCGATTTTGAATTCGCTTTCAAAACTATGGTCAGAGCTGAAGTGGCTTAGGACGCGCTGTTTTATATTGATGCTTTTGCCTATATATAAAGGATTAGATTTTTCGTCTAAAAAGATATACACGCCGGGAGACTGCGGCAAATCCCTAATAAGTACCGGATCCAGATTTTTAGGCAGGCTGGGAGACTTTAGCTGCAGGCTGATTGCCGCGTCAATCGCCGGAGCAGGGAACACATCGACCACATGTTGTATAAATTGCCACATAGCCTGGGCGTCGTCAAACGCTCGGTGGCGGGCGCTGACATCAAGTCCGCAGCGGTCAATCAGGTCTTGGAGCTTGTGGTGCCGTTCGGCAGGGAAAAGACTCCGCGATAACCTGACTGTACAAAGCTGTTTAGGATTGAAATTGATACCGGCATTGCGGAATTCGCGTTTTAAAAAACCGAAATCAAAGCGCACATTATGGGCCACAAAGACAGCGTCTTCCAATATGGCCTTCAGCTCACCGGCGATATCGTAAAAACTGGGGGCGCTTTTTAAATCACTGCCGCTTATGCCGGTTAGTCCGCTTATAAACGGCGGCAGCTCCATTTGCGGATCAACAAGAGTATTTAAACTGCCGGTTAGGCGCCGGTTTTCGACACGCAAGGCAGCGACCTCAATCACTCGGTCCCGATGATAGCTCATGCCGGTGGTCTCGACGTCGACGAACACCAGCGGACCATCTAAAACGCTCATCCTTACATTATATAATAGGCTCCCAATCTGTTATTATTGATTTATGAGTAAGCGGACACTGACGTTGGTGGCCACCATTTTAGGCAGCGGCGTGGTCTTTTTGGACAGCACAATCGTCAACTTGGCTCTGCCCAAAATATCCCAGGGGCTGCACGGTCATTTTTCGGATTTGCAGTGGATCGCCGACGGTTATTTGTTGTCGCTTTCCTCGCTTATTTTGCTGGGCGGCTCGCTAGGCGATATCTTGGGCCGCAAACGGATGTATCTTACCGGTTTAGCCGGATTTGGGGTGGTATCGATTCTTTGCGGGTTGTCACCTGGGGTCGGTTTTTTGATAGCCTTTAGGATTTTGCAGGGCGTGTTCGGCGCCTTGCTGGTGCCCGGCGGCTTGGCGATTATCAATACCAATTTCCCCAGGGAGGAAAGAGGCGCGGCTATCGGCCGCTGGGCGGCCTGGTCGGGTATTTTAGCGGCCATCGGCCCGCTGGTCGGCGGCTACATCATCGATGCCATCTCCTGGCGCTGGATTTTCTTTATAAACATCCCGCTGATCATCGTTTGTGGTTGGCTGGCCTATCACAACGCCGAAGAAAGCAAAGACAGCCGGCTCCGGCGCCTGGATGTTCCAGGCGCCGGCCTGGCGGCGCTGGCTTTGGCCGGCATAACCTACGGCCTCATTCAGGGCCCGGTTGATAAATGGAGCGCTGTTCCGCTTATTTCGCTGGTTGGCGGACTAGTATTGGGTATTTTGTTCTTATGGTATGAAAAGCGTAATAAAGATCCGATGATGGAGCTAAGCTTATTCCGCTCGCGTAATTTCTCGGGTTCAAACGCCATGACTTTCGCTATGTACGGCGCGCTGGCCGGCTTCATGTTCGCGTTGGTGATATATATGCAGACCAAACTGGGCTATTCGGCCATTAAAGCCGGCGTCAGCCTGCTGCCGGTCTCGCTGATGCTGCTTTTTTTCTCCAGCCGGGTCGGCAAGTTATCATCCAAGCTGGGACCGCGCTATTTCCTAACTTTCGGGCCGCTGGTGGCCAGCCTGGGCATGTTCCTACTAATTAACTATAAGCCAGGCGACAGCTATCTATGGTTCTTGTTGCCCAGGGTCTTGCTCTTCAGTATCGGACTGGTGCTGTTAGTCGCGCCTCTTACTACTACGGTTATGACTTCGGTCGACGAAACCAGCTCCGGCATCGCCTCCGGTATCAACAACGCCGTTTCCAGAATCGCCGGTTTGGTCGTAATCGCGCTGCTGGGCTTAGCCGGGACAGGGAACGTTTATCGCTTCAGCATGACTCTCTGCGCCATCTTCGCCGCCGCCGCCGGCGTGATCTCCTATTTTACCGTCCAGAACCGAGTCAAGCCGCTAAAGCTAAAAGCTTAATTCTATGCCCTGTCGTGTTCGGTTTTTGTTCAGTGAATATTTAAATGACGAAGTCTTAAAAAAACTATAGCAGGGCAGTATTTATGTAAAAGTCAAATGTTAAATATAAATAGGGAAGGCAGGGGAAAAACATAAAAAGAATATGAAAGTGCCAAAAGTCAAATATGTGAAAATGGCTGTGGATAACTTGTAGTTTTCACAGCAACAGATTGACCTCTGAGGAGCCCGAAACAGTTCCTAAAGAATGAAATAAATAACATTTAATAAGTTACACCTGCGCAGGGACATTTAATGGGTATTTTAAGATAAATAGTCACTTCACCCCTGTTAAAAGTGGTATAGCTAATCATCTAGACTGTATTTAATATAAGTCGCAAAATATACATTGTGCGACGTGACGTCTGTGGGCGATTTTCATAGTGCCCCACGGCTGCTGGCTATCTTTGCTGGTAGCTGCTCTTTGTTTTTTGTAATTAATTTTCACTGCCATGCCTTTTCTGTCACCCGATGCCTCAAAAAGCCCTATTGCTTCAACTACCACAAATGAAGTTCGTAAAATGTTCGGCCAAGTAAATATTGATAATTTAAGGCTAACGCAGGTGAATCACCTGTTCGTGAGTGTCTTCGGCTTCCGATGAAGCTGGTTCAGTTGGTTTGATAATCGTTTCAGTCGTCTTCGCCCTGTTCTTTTTGCCACCACGTTTACCGCGGCGTCTTTTTTTAGCCGGAGCTGTGTCTGCGGGCGTATTATCGGGGATATCGAACGACTGAAGTATGTTGGCGCCGACTCTGCCAGCTTGTTCGCTATTTGTTTGGTGCTCTGTTATGGCCTCGACGCGCTTCAGCTGGTCTTGGGCATGAGGTTTGGCCGGCTGCGGCGCCGGCGGCTCCTGGTCGATAGCTAAGCCAGCGTTTTGACGGACTAAGTCCTCCACGACGGCTCGCTCCATGGTATACCGCTCGCGTGACAGCGCTACAATCCGGCTGGTTAAATCCTCCGGCGGCATCGGCAAATTAAGAGTCTTGGCCGAGAAAGCCGGTGCCTTTTCGTCATTAATCATCATTGTCGTCACAAAAAAGCGGGAATGCTGCTGGATAAGGTCGGGCGCCTCAAACTGCGGCTCGAAATACTTTTGCAGGAACGGCGAGTCGTCCGGGCTTATCCTAAAGCAGATAATGGTGCCGACGTTGCCGAACACTGCATTCCGAACCGGTTCGCTCATCTGGGAAATGTACTGGTTGGCGACAGTCAAATTAAGTCCGTACTTGCGGGCTTCACTCAGGATTGTGGCGAAAGAATCGGTGGCAAAGTTCTGGAACTCATCGACGTAAAGATAAAACGGCCGGCGCTCGTCCAGCGGCATATCGGCCCGGCCCATGGCCGCCAGCTGAATCTTAGTGACCATCATGGCACCCAGGATACCGGCGTTGTCCTCGCCCATCAGCCCGCGGCTGAGGTTGACTATTAAAATCTTGCCCTCATCCATGATCCGGCGGATATTAAAGGTACTCTTGGACTGACCGATGATATTCCTAATCATTGGATTGGCCACGAAAGCGCCGACTTTATTAAGCACCGGCGCCACGGCTTCGGAGGCGAACTTGTCGTTCCAGCTGGCGAACTCGGTCACCCAGAAGTTTTTGACGACCGGGTCATCAATGTAGGTTATAACCTTGGCGCGGAACTTCTTGTCAGTCAGCAGCCGGGTAATGTCCAGCATCGTCGAGTTCGGAAAGTCCAGCAGAGCCAGCAGGCTGTAGCGCAGGATGTATTCCAGGCGCGGACCCCAGCTTTCGGCGAACAGCCGCTTTAGGACACCAACCAGCTCGGAGCTGATGTGGCCCTTAAGCGCCGGGTCGGTGATTTCCAGCGGATTGAAACCGATCGGGTAATCGGTGTCGGCCGGGTTGAAATAAACCACATCGTCCAGCCGCCGCTGCGGGATAAAGTTCATGACGTGCTGGGCGTAATCGCCGTGCGGGTCGATTACAGCGAACCCCTGGTCGTAATAAATATCCGAAAGGGTTAATAGCTCCAGCGCGCCGGATTTACCGGTGCCGGTCTGGCCGAGGATATAGATATGCCGTCCGCGGTCAGCCCGATAGAACCCAAAGACCGTATTGGTTCCTCGAAAATTGGTAACCCCCAGCAGGCTTATGTCTTTTTCGGCGCCGGCCAGCTGGATTGGCACGTTGGACGGCGGTTCGGCGGTCTTGGTGGTCGCCCAAACGATATTCGGGGTTTCGACTGTGGTATGAGGTAGATGGAAGAGGCTGGCCAGCTCCTCGATATTCAGGATATAGCCCTTGTCGATAAAAAAACGGGTTTGATACTCGGCCTGCAGGTCGCGGTTAAAGCTCGGGCGGCGGGCTTCAAAGCCGTTCAAGTTGGTGGTATTGAATTGCTTGAAAGCGCCGACTAAGGCCTGCATCCGCAGGCGGGCCGTGTGCTGGTCATGGCCGGCATATAACAGGCGGATTTTGACCTGGTAGCCTAGCTTAGTGCTTTTTTCCTGGATTGCTGTAATGCGTGATTTGTCGCGCTCGGAGATTTCCGGCGCCTTGGTCTCGCCACCGCCGCCGGTCGGCGGCCGGATCAGGGCGGCAAAGGCCTCGGCGGCATAATTAACGCCACTGCCGCTGCTGCCGCCGAACAGTCCCCCGCCCCGCTTGATTTTGTTGACCATGCGGGCGCCTTTGCGGTGCCAGTCATCGTGCACCGGCCGGGCCATCATCTGGATCCACATTTCCTCGTCTTCTTTATCCAGCTTGGCCAAGGTGGCCGTAATGGCCGCCAAGGGGTCGACCTCAAAGCTGGGGAAGGTTTTAATGGGCAGGGTTTCATCAGTAGTCAGCGTCAATTCAGCCGTGTGGATGACCGTTTGGTGCAGCTGTCGCTCGGCATAATCCTCATCCTGTTCGAATATCTGGACCGTCGGATACTGAGCATAGACCTGCCCTTCGACAAAGGCCTGCAGATGCTTCGGTGTCCAGATGTAAAAGCGCAATCGCTGGCCAATCGATGCGACCTCAAGGCTGATGTGCTCCTGAAGCGTCCCTGACACCTTAAGCTCCCGTTTGGTACGCAAAATACCATGCAGAGCGGCTAACATCTGCTCGGCGGCCAACTCCTTCTTGTCGTTGGTCCGCGGTACTTCAAGCATCAACAAGCTATATTCTTGAGACGCCGCCGTTTTTCTGCGGGTATTAATAAACAGTCCCATAAGCACTTTTATTATACGCCCAAAACCCCTTATGTAAGAAGGGTTATAGGTTATTAGGCGTAGGCAAGCGTGTAAGTGGCCTTAGCGACCCGCTTGAACTGCGGTTTGCTCTGCAGGTTAAGCAGAATGGTAGTTTCTTTGACCTGGCGGCTCTTTAAAACGCGGCGGACGATTTCGTCGCGGTGCAGCGGGCCGCCTTCTTTACGCAGGACTTCGGCGATAACATCGGACACGGTACCCTTTTTATAACCCCACTCTTTAAGAGCATAAATACCGCGGCCAATCAGTACAAAGCGGCCATCTTTAATCAATTCGTTGTGGATCGCCTGTGTAGTTACATCTTTGCGCTTTAAAGTGCTGGATTTGATAGCCTGGGCGATTTCATTGAAGTGCATCGGTTTGCCGTTGTCGTGCAAGATGACGTATATCTTGTCGCGAATATTCTTGGGGTTGACCATCGGCCACTTAACCAAGCCCCAGCGGCCGTTTAAGCTGGCAATATTCTTAGATATACCGGCCAGAGCCTCGGTGTGTTTAACATCTTTGCTGCCGACTTTTTCGGCAACCTTCTTGATATCGGTCGGCTCGCCAATAGCGCTGATGGCATCGATTATCTTATTGACGTGGTCGCGAATGTTTTTCTCGGTATGCTCGGCGGACAGCCCGATGGCGTGAAAGAAATGATCGTTATCATCAATCACGGCGATATTAGGGCTGAGATTAGCCAAAAAGGCCACCTGGGCCTGATCGGTCTTAGTGTTAGCCGGGCTGAGTCGTCCGGTGATGTCCTGCACCCGGGCTACCTTGCCCATTTCCTGTAAGTGCGAGGTCAGAGCGGCCTCGATGTCTTTAATACCGGGCAAATCCTTGTCGGCGGCCGCTTTTAGACGGTTGACGACGGCTTTTTCCAGCTGGCGGACCCGTTCACGGGTAATACCCAGCAATTCCCCGATTTGCTCGAGAGTCTCACGACGGTCAAACAGGCCAAAGCGGCGGGAAATGATTTCCCGTTCCCGCTCGCGTTCAATGGTGCCCAGAATACTCTGGACGGCCTCTTTGACGTTGATTTGGGGCTTAGTTGATTCGTCTTCCATTTAAGTGTTTTTCCCCTGTTATGAGGGCATAAACCGCATGCGGTTTACCTAATTATATAACTTTAATTTTTAAAAGTCAAACACCTCGTTGCTAGATTTATTGTATCACGTATTCGACGGATGCGCACAAATCCGTTTATGTTTGTTTTACCACAGGCGAGAGTCAAGGAGTTAAGCTGTGGATAAGTCTATTAAAAAGTGCTCTAGTTAGTTTTTAGACGCTTGCGGAAGGGTCGACCTTTAGTCTTCGGCGCTTCGGTTAACAGCTTAAGGGCAGCTTTTTCGTCCAGGCTGGCAGGCTTAGTTTCCTTAGGTATTTTAGCGTTCTGCTTGCCGTCGGTGACATACGGCCCATAGGGACCGTTCAATACTTTAATTTTGCCAAAATCAGCTATGACGCGTTTACGCTCCTTTTCCTGCTTTTCGGCAATCAGCTTACGGGCCTCAGTTTCCGTGACGGTCATTGGGTCCTGACCCTTGATGCTGACGAATAGCTTATTGGCGTGGACATAAGGGCCAAAACGGCCGATGTTAGCGGTTATCTCATCACCATCGGCCGTTTTGCCGACTACCCGGGGCAGCTTAAACATCGGCAGGGCCTCTTTTAGGGTGATTTCCTCCAGAGTCGCTCCTTCTGGCAGGGGCGCGAAAACCGGTTTATCTGCATCCTTGGCGACATCCTCGCCGGCTTCGCCGAGCTGCAGCACCGGGCCGTAGCGGCCATACCTAACTACTACTATTTTCCCGGTTTTGGGGTCCTTACCGAGCTGGCGGGCTTGGGCCGCTTCGGCCCGGTCGGCTTTTTCCGATTTCTTGACCAGCGGGTGGAAGTGCTTATAAAAAGTTTCTAAAACGGCTTGCCAGTCTTCCTTGCCATCGGCAATATCATCAAAACCGGCTTCGGCTTTAGCGGTGAAATCATAATCCATGACGGAGCCGAAGTGTTTAAGCAAAAAATCAGTCACCACATCCGCCAGATAGGTCGGCAGCAGTTTATTCCTGTCGGCGCCGACTGTAATTTCTTCCTTAGTCTCGGTAACCTTGCCATTTTTGAGGCTTAAAATCTGGATTGGTTTGACCTCGCCCTCAACGTCACCCTTCTCGATATAGCCGCGGTCTTGGATGGTGCCAATCGTTGGGGCATAGGTGCTTGGCCGGCCGATGCCAAGTTCTTCCAATTTGCGGACCAAGCCGGCTTCCGAATAGCGGGCCGGTGCCCGACTGTAGGTTTCACCGGCAGTGGCCGAAGTAAGCTTTAGGGCGTCGCCTTGCTTGATGGGCGGCAGTATCTGATCGTCTTTGCCGCCGCCGTAAACCTTTAAAAAGCCGTCAAAAACCAGCACCTCGCCGATGGCTACAAACAATTCCGGGCGGCTGCTGATATCAATATCCACCTCGGTTCTCTCGACAGCGGCGGCGGCCATTTGGCTGGCCAGCGCACGGCGCCAAATCAATTCATATAATTTCTTTTGGCTGGCATCGGCGCCGGCGCTGGTTTTGTTAAAGCTGGTCGGCCGGATAGCTTCGTGGGCCTGCTGGGCCGAAGCATCCTTGGTCTTATACTGCTGGGGGCTAGTGTATTTGTCGCCGTATTGCTTCTTTATGTAATCCCCGGCGGCCTTAATCGCCAGGGGCGATAGGTTTAAACTATCAGTTCGCATGTAAGTGATGTGTCCGTTCTCATACAGGCGCTGGGCCAAAGTCATGGTCTGACGGACTGAAAAACCCAGGCGCCGGGCAGCCTCCTGCTGGAGGGTACTGGTTATAAACGGCGGACTCGGTTTGCGGCTGCCTGGTTTTTGCTCAACCCGTTTGATGCTGAATTTAGCGGCTTTGATAGCCTCTAAGAAGGCCTTAGCTTGCTTGGCATCGGCCAGTTTATCTGGCAGCTTGGCCTCTAGTTTTTTGCCCTTGGCATCAAAGACTGCCGAGACTTCAAAGCTGCTGTCAGAGCTGTATTCTTTAATCTCGCGCTCACGCTCAACGATTAGCCGCACGGCCACGCTTTGCACCCGGCCGGCTGACAGGCCGGTCCGGACTTTTTTCCAAAGCACCGGACTGAGTTCGTAGCCAACTAGGCGGTCCAAAATCCGCCGGGCTTGCTGGGAATCAACCAGTTTTTGGTCGATTTGGCGGGGGTTTTCAATGGCGGCCTCTATGGCTGGCTTGGTAATTTCGTGGAAAACAATCCGCTTGGTTTTCTGGCTATCCAGCCCCAGGATATAAGCGATATGCCAGGCGATCGCCTCGCCTTCGCGGTCTTCATCGCTGGCCAGCCAGACAGTTTTGCCTTTTGAAGCTTTTTTGAGCTCGGCGGCGACTTTTTCTTTGTCGGGGCTAATTTCGTAAGTCGGCTGAAACTTTTTTTCGATATCTACGCCCAGGCCTTTTTTAGGTAGATCCCGGACGTGGCCATAGCTGCTTTTTATCTCATAATCAGCGCCCAAGAAGCCGCCGATGGTTTTGGCTTTAGCGGGACTTTCAACAATAACTAGATTTTTTGCCATGTGCGCTTTTAAAAGTGTACTTAATATATACCAACATTCAAGCGCTTAGCCTACAGTCCTGGCCGTTTTTTGACAAGTATTTAGGCGCTTAGCCAGCGGCCGCCGCCGGCTGGACGGATGTAGCCGCCTAGCTCCAGCATTGTTAAGACGCTGGATAATTGCGGGCTGTCCAGTCCGGCGGCGGCCACCAATTCTTCTTGGTCAGCGATGCCTTCCCTGATGAGTTCAAGGACTCTCTCCTCTGATGGACTGCCCTGGAAATTGCGGCTCAAAGCGGCTGATTTGGATAGTCCCAGGGCGAACAGCACATCATCGGCCGAAGTCACCGGCGCGGCCCCGCTTTTTATAAGATTATTAGTGCCCTCGCTGATTAAACTGGTGATGTTGCCCGGTACCGCCATGACGGTTTTGCCCTGCTCCAGCGCGAAGCGGGCGGTGTGCAGGCTGCCGCTGTTAACGGCGGCTTCGGTTATCAAAAGGACGTCAGCCAGGGCGCTGACAATCCGGTTTCGGGCGATAAAATTGGATTTAAATGATATATCGGTTTCTTCATACTCGCTCATCAGCGTGCCCTTACGGGTAATCTGTTCAGCGGTGTGGGCATGCATTGCCGGATAAATATTATTGACGCTGCCGGGCAACACGGCTACGGTGACTCCATCACAGTCCAGGGCGGCTCGATGGGCGGTAATATCAACACCATATGCCAAACCGCTAATAATCACCACGCCGGCCCGGGCTAATTCTGTGACCAGTTTAGTCGTTACGGCCCGGCCGTAAGAGGTTATCTTGCGGCTGCCGACCACCGCGACTTTCGGTTTGTCTAACCACTCCTGGGGGCTGACGCCTCGCCAGAACAGTTTTTGTGGCGGCGAGGCAATCTGCCGAATAACCTCCGGGAAATCCCGACTATTCCGCTTAAGTATATTGACATCCATAATATATATATTCTAGTATTGACTTTAGGTCACTTTTTTGCTAAAATTGCAAACCGTAAGTACAGTTTTTGCTACTTAGGTACCTTATACCCCCATTTCTAACATTTTGTTAGATTGTTTAAGAGCTCTGGCCGGTTCAAGTTGTACCCTCCACTTACCGGGCAGGTCTCCCACCGCTTTTGGCCTTTAGCCTGCATGAGGCCCAGTTTATTACTTTGGGCCGGGCCTAGACAATTGCTCATGCTAATAAAGACCGAGAGCGGTGAGAGAAAGCTCTTAAACAAACTAATCCCTTTAACTCTTGCCCCGCTGTTCTTAGCAGCGGTTTCCCATCAATGTGGGTCGCGGGTCCTTAATTGGATAGCTTCAGCTCTCGTAGCTGGACTGGCTCGATAGCCTTTTTATCAGGCATCGCACGCTTCGCTTACGGTGGGGTTGAAGGGTGTAATTGGCCTCCAGCGGTGCCCACCCCCTCTGGAGGTCATTTAGGATCCAGTAATAAGCAGGTTAAAGTGCATCCCGCGTTTCGGGCACTAGCTGCTCGCCAAAGACAAACTCAGTGATGATTACACCGGCCTCTTTTATGATTGATTGAATGTTTTCCTGCTCTTTTTGGCTGAACTTGCCAAGGATGTAGTCGGCGGCGTCGGCCCGGCTGGCCGTTTCCGGGCCGACGCCGACCCGCAGCCGGCCAAAATCCTCACCAAGGTGTTGGATTAATGACTTAACACCGTTATGGCCGGCGTCGGAGCCGCCCAGACGGGTGCGCAAACTGCCGAACGGCAAAGCCAGCTCGTCATAAACGGCCAACGTCGTGGAGTTATAGACCCGGTAAAACCGCTGGACCGCCTGAGCGGCTTCACCGCTGTTATTCATGAAGGTCGCCGGCTTGCACAAAACAACCCGGGCTTCGCCTAGATTGTGCACGCTCAGCTCACACTTGAGGTCTTTCTTGGCTATCCAACCCGGAAAATCGTTCTGCTTAGCAAAATCCTCTACTATTTCAAAGCCGATGTTATGGCGGGTTCCTTGGTATTTTTTGCCGGGATTGCCCAATCCGATAATCAAAACCGTCTTTTGGGCACTGATGGAATAAAGCGGCGCGGCGCTCTGCGCCTGGAACTTTTTCTGGAATAAGGCCATAAAGCTATTCTACCCTTAGTGTTTCTCTATAAACCAGAACTTTAATGGAGTGCCGGCCAGCGGCCACTGCTGGCGGAAACTGCGCTCCAGATACCTTTTATAGCTCCAGTGCAGAAATTTGGTATGAGCACCGAAAATCTTAAAGCTGGGCATATCTATATCGTCTTCTTGGACTATGTAATTGAGTTTGGGCGAGCGGCCTTTCAGCCCGGCCGGCGGATGCTGGCCGATTGCTTGTTTGAGCCAGCGGTTGAGCTCGGTAGTTTTGAATTTTTGGGAGCGGGCGCCGCTGATTTCCATAATCAGTTCGAATAACTTGGTTACATTCTGTCCGGTTACGGCACTGGTAAAAATCAGCGGCGCCCAAGGAACGAATTCAAAATTGGCGGCGATCTCCGGGCTGAGGTCATCGTGGCTGTAGGCGTCTTTTTCAGTACTGTCCCACTTGCTGACGACCAAAACCAGCCCCTTACCGGCCTCCTTGACAAGGCCGGCGATTTTTTGGTCCATCTGGACATTCAATTCGTTGGCGTCCATCAGGACCAGGCAGATATCGGATTGCTCAATGGCTGCCAGAGCATGCAGCACGCTGAATTTCTCAACTCCTCGCTCAATCTTGCCGCTGCGGCGGATACCGGCCGTATCGGCTAGTTCAATCTCCCGGCCTTCGTATCTCAGGCTGATGCGGTTAACGTCTCTGGTAGTGCCTGCCCTTTCGGAAACAATGGCTTGCTGTTTTTTGGCTAAGGAGTTGAACAGGCTTGATTTGCCGACATTCGGCCGCCCCAGCAAAGACACTCGGACTTTATTATTTGCCTCTCTGATTTTAGATATTGGCAATTGGCGGCTAAGATCGTCAAGCAGGTCATCTATGCCGGTTTTTTGGGTGGTGCTGACAGCCAAAATATCTTTGATGCCTAGTCGCTGCCAGTCGGCTATCTTCAGCCGCCGAACTTTATCGGCCTTATTAACAGTCAGAATCACTGGTTTTTGGCTTTTCAGCGCCAGTGTGGCTACCCGGCGGTCTTCCTCGGTGATGGGAATGTCGGCTTCGACCACCACAACGATTAAGTCGGCGCTGTTAGCCGCTTCGGTGATCTGCTCCTGAATAGTCAGCTCAAAATCATCCTCAGGTGATTTCAGGCCGGCGGTGTCGACCAGCCAAAAATCTTGACCCTGCCAGCTGACCCTGGCGGTCAGACTATCACGTGTCGTACCCGGCTCAGCGGCTGTTATGGCCTCTCGACGCCCCAGGACAGCATTAAACAGGCTGGACTTGCCAACGTTCGTCCGCCCAACTATAGCCACAATCGGGGCTCTGGTATTCATTACCTTATCATTATATAGAAATCACCTCTGTTATAACAGAGGTGATTTCTATAGTCTTTACCTAACTGCTTAAAGCGCGTTGCTGGTCGGGTCGGCTGGCGGTGTGCTGCCAGACTGATCGCCACCGGCTGGAGCGCTGGGCATTGGCGGAGTTGAGCCGTCGCCACCGGCGGGCATTCCGCTGTCAGCGGCCGGGGTTGATGGTGCACCGGCGTCTGGAGCCGGAGCGCCCATGGCTTGATCGACTTGACCTTGGACGGCGCTAGATTCCTCGGCGCTGGTCTGCTGGTCAGTGGGAGCGCCGCCGCTGTCGGCTGGCATTCCGCTAACTGGGTTAGCGCCGGCTGCACCGGCGTCTGGAGCACCGGCATCTGGAGCCGGAGCGGGGTTGGTTGATGCTTGATCGTCTTGCATATGACTCTCGCTTTCTTGTTGATTATTATTTGAAGCTGGAGCGGGTTGGGAGGCCGCGGACGCGCTAGGACTGCCCGGTCCTAAGGCTTCTTTGACCACCCTAGCGAAATCTTCCAGGGTAACCTGGGACTTCACTAAATACTTTATCACGCCCAGCTTTTCTCCGCGAGCCTGGTCTTCGGCCTGGCCGAGCGCGGTCATCATTATGACCCGGATGTCCTTGGTTTCGGGTGCCGCCCGCAGGCTTTCAATCATTTCAAAGCCGCTAAGCTTTGGCATCATGACATCGGCGATGACCAGGTCCGGCTTTTCTTTCATGGCCATTACCAGGCCTTCTTCGCCATCGGCTGCTACGACCGTGGCGTAGCCTTCGGCCTGCAGCCGCATCTGGAATATTTCCCTTAGGTTGTTGTCATCTTCTACGAGCAGTACTTTTGGCATATTCAGATACTTCTTATGTTAATTAATTTTCATTGTAGCATGGTTTTTACTGTACGCTAGGCCAACTGCTCTACGGGGCTGACGGTACTGGCCTGCTTTTGCTGCATGGCCAGAGCTTGCTGAGAATCCAGCCTTGGCAAGTTGATGAAAAAGGTACTGCCCTTACCGGATTGGCTCTCCACCCATATCCGTCCGTTGTATAGCTCGACGATTTTGCGGCAGATGAATAAGCCCAGCCCAGTGCCGCCGACTGTCCGGGTGGTGGAATTGTCAACTCTATAGAATTTCTGAAAAAGGTGGGGGATATCCTCGGGCGGGATGCCTTCGCCGGTGTCTTGTATCTGTATCTGGGTGGTGGCGGTATCACCGGTCAGACGGACCATTATACTGCCGCTCATGGTGTATTTGACGGCGTTATCGATCAAATTCTGAAAGACTTCCCGGATGCGGTTGGGGTCCACATAGGCATAATAAAGCGGCCGCAGGGCTTTGCCACCGTAATCCTCGGCGCTAACCGAGTATTTTAGTTCCAGGCCTTTGGATTGAGCCGGAAAACGGGCGGCTTCAGCCACTTGGGCCAGGATTTCTCCGATTTCAACGACAGCCGGATAACTGATAAGGCGGCCGTCTTCGGCCTTGGAGCTGGTCAGCAGGTCACGGAACAGCTCGCCGAGGTGTTTGGTCGAGGTAGTCGCCTTCTCCAGATAATTTTTGGCGTTGGCGTCCACCTGGGCGGTCTTGGGGTTGAGCGCCAGCGAAAGATAGCCCTCGATAGCCGCTAGCGGCGTGCGCATCTCGTGCGAAGCGGTACTGATGAAGTCGGAACGTCGCGCCTCCTCTTCCTTTTCCTTGGCGACGTTCCGGAAAACACCGACCACGTTGCCTGACGGTAAACCGTCAGGTCCCAGGACCGGCGAGACGATCAAAGAGATGGGGACGGAGTGGTTGTCTTTGGCAGCCAGCAGAGCGTTGCTGTCGCGGGCCGACTTACCGCTAGTCAGTGCTTGAGTGAAGGGATGGCTGCTCTCCGGCAGCGGCTGGCCCTTGGAATCGACTAGGCGGATGATATTTTTATAATCCAGGCCGACGGCCTCCTGGGGCGACCAGCCGCTGATAAGGCCGGCGGCCGGATTGAATAGATGGACCAAACCATCAGCTGTTACCATGACCACACCGTCCTCAATGGTGTTTAAGATAAAGCCGGCCTCGATAGCCGGTTGTGGCTTAGGCTCACCTTTTTTGGTCTGGGATTTAGGCGGCTTTTCACCTTCGGGGTACTTGAAGCGGTCCTTACGGCGCTGCCGCCAGTAATTAGCGGCCACAACCAGCACAGCCAGTACGCTTAAACCGGCTAGGCCAATTAAAATGTCCGTCAGTAGCTTACCATTCATGTTTGTTAGTTTTCATTTTAGCGACGCTAATGCTTATTTTATCTGTTATCACTAGTCTTTTGCAACCTAATCGGCCCGATTGCACAGCAGTTCAAAGTAGCGGGTGCTGCCAAAGGGTATCTTTTGCTTGATTTGTTTGGCAGCTCCCAGGCTATTGGCGAAAGTCACGGTGTAGTTGCCGTAACGGTCGTTAATTTCATCGATAGCCTCGGTCAGATAAGCCTCTTTATTCACCTCTTCCAGGATACTCATTTGGTTAGAGGTCGACGGCTCCAGCAGATAGCAGCTGACACTCAGCATAACGACGTGGTCGTGCCGGGGGTGCTGGTTGAACAACAGCAGCGCCCGCCGAAATATCTCCGGCGTAGTATAAAAACTGCTTTTGAAAGCGCGGCGGCTGTGCCAGGCGTCGCCGGTCTTGTACTGGATATACAGGCTGATGCCGCGGGCGCAAAAGCCTTTATGGCGCAGTTTTAGGCCGGTGCTTTCACAGAGGTGCGCCAGGCGGTTACGGACCTTTTCCTCAGGCGCGCTGTAGTCGTCCATGACGAACTGGCGGCCAATCGTTTTGGTGTCGTACTCGGCGGCATCGATCTCCCAGCCGCGCAGCCGTTTGTGCCAGTCTTCGCCGCAGATACTTCTGAAAACGCCTCGGACCAGCAGTTCGGACGGGGCGTCCAAAAACTGCAGCGGCGTAAAGATGCCGGCGGCGTTCAGCCGGGCCTGATTGCGCTCGGCGATACCGGTCAAATCGGTCAGCTTTAAGCTCTCGAGCGTTGGGCGCAGGTTTTTATAGGTAATAACATCCAGGCCGTCCGGCTTATGCAGGCTGGCGGCCGTTTTAGCCAAAAAACGGTTCGGCGCGATGCCGATATTGCACTTCATCCAGCTGCCAACGTCGTCGCGCAGCCGCTGCTTTATCTCCTGTCCGATAACCACCAGCGGCCTGGTATTGATGTTGGTCCTGGTGCCGTGGAAATCAATCACGCCCTCATCGATGCTCTTCATGCCGATATTCGGCGAATAGGAGTTCATTATCCGGACGAGTTTTTTATAGACGTAGTGATACTTGGGCGGGTCGGTCTCGACCATTATCAAGCCCGGGCAGAGTAGCTTGGCTTCACTAAAAGTCATGCCAACCTTCACGCCCTCGGCTTTGGCTTCGTAGCTGGCCGCCACCACGCAGGCGTTCCTGGTCAACCGGTTGGTGACTCCCAGCGGCCGGCCGCGCAAGGTCGGCCTGGCCTGCTGCTCCACGGTGGCGAAACAGCTGTTCAGGTCGATATGCAGTATTTGGGGCGGCTCAGGGTTAATAGGCAGCTTGAGGTTGTGCAGGTAACGCGGCATAGTTGTTCACATCCGTTATAGCTACCAGTGTCCAGCTGAGGGCCTGGGCGTCAAACTCCAGCCGGTAATCGGCCTGGCCGTCGGTCATGTCAAAGACATGAATCATCCGCTGGCCTTTCTTGGTGGGGTGCACCAGGCCGGTTTCGGTAAAGTTGACCCGCCGGCCGTCCCATTCCATACGCTTGGGGAAACAGCGCAGGCGGCGGGCACTGCTCTTAAAGTAGTAGGCGACGATGCTGACTTCTTTGTTGATGAGGGTTACGTGATCCATTTTGAGCTCCTTTTGATGGATTTAGAGTTATAAAAAGAGGTCCGCCAATCTGTTAAGAGTTGCGGCGAACGGTTTTCCGACCCAGCTACCGGGTAAAACCTCTAACCGTTCCTTAGAAGTTCGTGACCGGGAACTAATTGCATTGTTGGGTTCAGCAGTGACCGGGGTTTGCTGCCCGAGAGTTAGTCTGTGAGGAGGAACCTATTCGGAGCCCTCACACGGCTGATTTAAATTATAAGCGCATTGCTCGGCTTGGCAATATTGATTTATGACTGTTTTCAATTCATAAGTCTGCCAAGTCGTCACCTCAGTTATTAGTTGACATAAGAATATTCAAGTTGTATAATATATACAAGTCATTCTAGGATCGAAAGAAACTAGGGTATCGACCGGGGACAGCGGCCGTTCCGCTGTGTGTCCTTCTCAAGAGAGGTGAAGCACGATGCGTAAGCGCATGACGATAGGGCTGGTGGCGCTAGTGCTGATTGCCGCTATCGCGGCAGTCAGTGCGGCTGTGGGCCGGACAATCGCTCCGGTCAAGGTGAAGTCAGCGGTGAAGATGGTCGTGAAGACGCGTCCGCTGACCGCCAGTGATCAAAACGCCAAGTGGTTCGGTCCCTGGGAGCGCCTCAAGGACTATGCCGACTACCGCTATGCGGGAGTGGCGTTGCTGCGTCGGAACGGCAACGAATTCGTCTCGCGCGAGATCCGGCTTGACACGACCGGCTGGCATCAGGCTGTTCTGCCAACCGTCGGCGTCGTCGACTTCGAACACGGCGAGATGGGGCAGATCGACCTTGGCTACGACGGCCAGGCCGATTACACGGTCGGATGGGATCAGCCGTTCATCCTCGAGCAATACCCCACCCGGATGTATGCCTTCAGACAGACGTCCTGGGGGTACATCGTGGTCTCCCGTTCGACCAAGCGAGCACATTCCGAGAAGGAATGGTGACGCCAACCGAGGGAGCCGCCTGCTCACGCAGGCAGCTCCCTTCGGTAGCTTCCATGAATGCGTGTTCATGCTGATGAGTCCAAAAGGACGAAAAGCTACTTTAAATAAAAAACTTATGTTAATATAGGGTCAATCAGATGCGAAACAAACACGCTCGCTCCAAAAGCTTTTTAAGTTCGCTTGGCCACAAGCATCATTTTGCCAACCCCAATACCCTGGAGATTGTTTTCAGCCTGCTTTTCCTGGGCGTGATCTATCGCGTGATATCTATCCTGGGGCGCGAAGGCAAGTATTAAATCTTACGCCGCAGCCGTAACCATTTTCATAGCTGTTTTTAACCGGGCTTTATATTCTTAAAGGACAATAACTTGAGGAGGTGTCTATGCCAGCTAATACCAGTAACCGGGGATTCGCGGCCATGAGCGCTGACCAAGCCCGCAGTATTCAGAGTAAGGGCGGTAAAAATAGCCCGCAAAACTTCAAGAACAATCCGGGGCTGGCCAGCCGGGCCGGCAAAAAAGGCGGCCGGCGTTCCCGCCGGAGCTGATTCATTGTCCCTTAAGTTCCGAAGGCGGCCCGTTAGGGCCGCCTGTTGGTTATAATGGTGATCCCAAGGGGAGTCGAACCCCTGTTGCTGGGATGAGAACCCAGTGTCCTAACCACTAGACGATGGGACCGCAATAACCGAGCTATTTTAGCAAAAACAGAGGTGTTAGGCTACTTGGCGGAGTATCTGACCAAGCCGTTACTGCCTATAAGGGTCAGCCAGGTCTGGCCGGCGTCCAGCTTGAATGGCTGGCCGGTGCTGTCAAAGAACTGAATCTGGCTGCCGGCGGTGGCCTTCTTCCATAGGATTTTGCTGATTCTACCGTCTTGGAACACAACCGCCCGGCCCGAGCCGGTATCGTCGTAATCGGTGTAATAAGCGCCGGAGGCATCCAGCGCGCCGCTGGACTGCCCCATCACCAGGGCGATAACCACTTTAGGATGCAGCCGGGTCAGCTTGCCTTTACTGTTGGTGATATCCAGATGACGTTCACTGGCCTCACTGCGCAGGTAGGTGTTGGTGGCCGGGTCATAATCGTAATGCACGTAGTACTCCGGCCCGGAAATCAGAATATCAATACTGCGGACTTTGGGGGTAGCCAGTTTGTTATCCGGCTTGCGCGGCCAGGTACTGAACTTACTGTGCTTATAGCCCTTAGATTTGTTTAACGAATCCAGTTTGGCGAAGCTGGTATAGACGTTGTGAGGTGCCGCCCGGCTGGTAATTCGCCAGTAGTAGCCGGCGTTAAAAAACTGATCTATGTCTCGATAATTGCCATTGCGGACCCGCTTAAGGGCATCCGGCGAACCGCCGACATGAGCGATTGAGGCCTGGAATGGCTGGGCGAAATCGATGTAATAGGGCCGCAGGGAACGCACCGGCCCGACGTACTGCGGCTTAGCCTCCTGGAAGAGGGCCATGAACCTGGTGACGCCGCCTTCGGCAATGGCCTCATAAACCACGCCGGCGTCCTGTAAGCCGGATTGCGGCCGGGCGTCCGTGCTGTTTTCAATCATTACGGCGGTAACCGGCCGGGTGGCCAGTGCCGGGTCAACCTGTACGCCGGTCAGGGGCGAAGCGACGGTCTTAGGCTGTGGTTTGGGATGTCTGATTAGCGATAGTTCGGGGTTGGAGTTCGGCTGGATAAGTGTAAACCAAACAATTGCCAAAACGCCGAATACCAGTAACACACCGGCGACAATGCCAAACCGGGTATTACGGTTGAGGCCCATCCACCAGCGCCAAAAGCGAATGAAGTGCTTGTGCGGCGCTATCAGCAGGCCGCCCGGCTGTTTGGCCGGCTCAGCCGTCTCGGCTGAGCCGGCCTCATCAATCGTAAAGTCCGGTATTGGCGGATTTTTGTCGGGTTTTGGTTTTGGCCGCAGCTTGGGCTGCCTGATATCGCCCTGCATTAATAACTATTGTAACAAAAGCTTTAGGGCTTTAGCGTCCCTAATGCTTTAAGGGCCCCGTCTAGTCTGGCGACAGTTTTGTCTTTGCCAAGCACCTGCAGCGAGCCGGCCAGCTCCGGGCTGGCCGGCGCCCAAGTGGTGGCGATGCGAATCAAACTAAAAATCACGCCCGGCTTCTGGCCGGTTGCATCGAGCAGTTTATTCAGCTTTTCACTGAGGTCGGCGTGCGAAAAATCACTGCTTTCTATCACATCGCGGCTGCGCTGGAGAAAGTCTATTAACTCCTGGCCAGAGAAGCCCTTAAGCTGTTTATTCTGACTGATTAGCTCCAGATTGACGGGCAATTCCTCAAAGAAGAAACCAGTCAGCTCCGGCAGCTCGGCGAGATATTTTAGCCGCTCCTGGACCAAGGCCAGTACTGCTTTCTTATAACTGTCGTCATAACTTCGGGCTGTGGCCGGCCAAAAGGGTTCGGCCAGCTTATAGAGTTCATCGAGCGGCGTCTGGCGGATAAAATGGCCATTGACCCATTCCAGGCGGCGCTCATCGAACTTAGCCCCGCTGTGGTGCACACGGCTTAAATCAAACTTGTCGATAAGCTGTTTGAGCGTAAATATCTCCTGCTCGGTGCCGTCATTCCAGCCCAGCGAGGCCATGAAACTACTTAAGGCCCCCGGCAGATATCCGTCCCTTTTATAATCCAGTATGTCTTTGGCGCCATCGCGTTTAGATAACTTCTTTTTACCATCCGGACCAAGCACCACGGGGAGCGTGGCTAACTTCGGTCGATCAATGCCCAGCGCCTCATATAGATTCAAAAAGTTAGGCACGGAAGACAAGAATTCGGACGAGCGGGTCACATGGCTGATCTCCATTAAATGGTCGTCTACGATGTGGGCGAAATTATAGGTCGGAAAGCCGTCGGACTTAACAAGGATAAAGTCGTCAATCACTTCCGGCCCAGTCGACAAGTCGCCCATCACCTCATCGTGCCATTGGTACGGCTTGGGATCAGATTTAAAGCGCAGCGGTTGCGAGCCGTCCCAGGCCGGCGGATTCTCCGGGCGGTGTTCGCGATATAAAAAGGGCTTCTTGGCGGACTTAGCTTCTTGACGCAGACGATTAAGTTCAACTTCGGTAGTCGGATCGGCATAGGCCCGTCCGCTATCAATCAGCTTCTGGGCCCACTCCTTATAGATATCCAACCGTTCGCTTTGGCGGAAAGGCCCTTCATCGGGCTTCAGTCCCAGCCAGTCAAGCGATTCAATAATGTGCTGCTCGGATTCCTCAACATGGCGCTCCCGGTCGGTATCCTCGATGCGCAGAACAAATTGACCACCGGCCTGCTTGGCCACCAGCCAGGCGAACAAAGCGGTGCGCACACCGCCGACGTGCAGATAACCGGTCGGGCTCGGCGCAAAACGGGTTCTGACCTTCATTAAGGCCTATTGTAAGCTAAAATCAGCTGCGGCTAAAGGCTGAGACCCTTGACGATGCTATTGATTTGGTCGGTCGGCAAGTTGGCTTGATTCTTAAGCTTATAAAGGATTCCGCCGTTGACCCAGACGGCGTTGTTTTCTTTGCCGTAGGTATAAATGGTGTTGCCGTCGACGTGGGCGGTTTGGACCGGCGTGCCTTTGGGTATGACTGTTTGTGGAATCGAGTCGCTGGGCATGTTGGCGGTCGATTCGGTCAGCTCGAAAGTTTGTTTGGGGTCGGAGGTTGATTTGAACGGAATAGTAACGCCGCTGGCGGTGGCTTTAGCCGGGCTGACGCTAAAACCTTCTGGCTTATAAGTGGGTATTGACGCGGTTATGTGGGCGCGCATACTGGCGACCTTTAAGGATAGTTGCGGGAACTTATGCCAGGCTACGAACAAACTAGCTGCCAGCACTAAAACGGCCGCCGCGCTAAGCTTTAGGCCGCGGCGGCGGCCTAACCAGCCAGGGCGCTGCCAAAAATGCCTGGCGGCTTGGTATTTCATGGCCTGCTTGTGGGAATCGGCTTTGGTTAAGGCTTCGTCCAGCAGTCTTTCCAGCCGCTGATGCGAGGCGCTGGCGACCATGCTAGGCAGAACCGGAGCGTTGGTTTTGGGCGACGCTAAATTACGGTTAATCAGCTCGCCGCTTATAGCTTTCGGCGGCTTTACTTCTTTAGGGGCCGGAGAACTGGTCAAACTGCCGCCGAAACGGTCGACTAGCGAGTGTTTATTAATTCGTCCGGCCCGCAGTGTCCGGTCGGTGAGGCCGGAGCTTTGGTGGCGGACCCGGGCGCCAAGGCTGACAGCCGGTTTTTTCAGGCCGTCCCGCACCAGAGTATGGGCGTGCTCCGCCCGCTGGTGCAAACTGTGGGCGGCTGATACCGTTTTTTTGGCTTGGTGCTGGATTTTCTGGGGTGCTGAAGCGGTAGGGGCTTTGACGAAGCCGTCGATTACTCTGCTGCTAGTACTAGTAGCTGATTTTATAGCGCTGATAACCTGTCCTTTGCCCGCCGACTGGCGGAGAAAATTTATATCTGCGGTGCCGGGATATCTATCCACGAGCAAGTACCCTTTTCAAGTTCCACATTTTATTTTACACCAATCCCCCTATGCTTATCAAGGACCTCAGCACCGCCCCAGCCTGCTTGCCTGCCAAGCCGGCAAGCAGGCTGGGGCTTTTGGCGCATTACGGCGTCAGCGACTGCGCCCTTCATTCGCAGTATGTTGAATACAGCTCACTCCAGTGCTCGCCGCTTCCTTGTACTGCATCCAAATGCTGAGGTCCTTAAATTAGCGGTCTATATTTGTGAAGGTTCGCATGTCTGTGCAAGAATGTACAAGGACGGCCGGAATTCATCGGAATTTCAGCATTCTAAGCTAAACAAACAGCTGTATGGACTTCTTAGACCCTAAAAAACGACGCCACTACCACATCAGATTGATTACCGGCTATATCCTGGTGGCTATTGTCATGGGCCTGGCAACCTATCTTTTAGTCCAGGCGGCCAAGGGCTTCGGTTATAACGCCAAGACCGGCGAAGTAGTCCAGAACGGGCTGCTATTCGTCGACTCCAACCCCGGCAAGGCTGAAATTTTCATCAACGGCCAGGATAGCCACAAAACCACCTCGTCCCGAATGATCATCCCGGTCGGCAGCTACACTCTGACGCTCAAAAAACAGGGATACCGGGACTGGTCACGGCAGATTATGCTCAGTGAAGAAAACGTCGTCCGCTACGTCTATCCATTTTTATTCCCGACCACTCCTAAAATAACCAATCTGAAAACTTACTCCACGCTGCCCGGGCTGATTAGTCAGTCCCCCTCGCAGCGCTGGCTGCTGGTCCAGAACAATAAGGCTAGTTCTTCCTCGCCGGTGTTCGATGAGTTCGATACCACCACGCTGGATCAGGCTAAGCCGCTGGTCCAGCCGCTTTCCTTCCCGTCCAATCTATTGACAAACTATTCGGCAAAATCGGTCCTCAAGGAGGTTGAATGGTCTACCGACAATAATAACGTGCTGCTGGAGCATGTCTTTCCGCACGGCACAGAATTCGTCGTATTTAACCGCGCTAACCCCTCACAGTCATTTAACGTTAACAGAGTTTTTAAAGTTACACCTGCGCAGGTCAATCTGTTTAACAAACGGACCGCTGAGCTTTATATCTACGACAAATCAGCCCAATCGCTGCGGCTGGGCGATACCAGCTCTGGCACGCTGGCCCAGCCGCTCCTCAAAAATGTGCTGGCCTATAAACCATTTGGAACAGACTTGATTCTGTATGTAACTGACGCCGCCGAATCCGCCGGCCGGGCGGCGGCCAGGATTTGGGACAGAGGCCAGACCTACCCGCTTTACGAATTCACTGCCGGCAGCCATTATTTGATCGATTTCGCCCAGTTCAACGGCCATTTTTACTACGCCGCCGGCAGTGACAAATCCGACCGGGTAAACATCTATAAGGATCCGCTTAACAGCCTTACAAACCCCGGTATCGGCCGGGCCCTGCCCTTTATAGCCCTGCAGAATCCGGGCGCCGATAAAATCGGCTTTTCGCACAATACCCGGTTTATAGAGACCGAAAGCCGGCAGCGGCTGGCCGTTTACGACTTTGAAACCAGTAGCTACTACCAGTACTCGATTAAAGATACACTGGCAGCCGATTTAGACTGGATGGATGGCCACCGTTTAATCGGCCAAACCGGCGGCTCAGTTCTGGTAATGGACTACGACGGCACTAATAAGCAAACCATAACTCCGACTGCCGAGCCTGGCGGCGCGCTGTTCAGCGCTAATTACCGCCACATGCTGGTGCTGGCGCCGTCATCCAAGACTTTCGTCCTGCAGGATGTCGATATGCGGGCCGGCAATGACCTACCAGCCTCTAAACGCTGACCTACTGCTTAAACCAGTGCGTTAAACGCGACCAAAGGGTCGGCGAATCGCTTGGTATCAAAGCTGTGCTGGTGGCCAGCTTATTGCTGGTATCGGCCGGTTTATTGGCGGAGGGGCTGGGGCTGATTTGCTGGCCGATTACCACCAGACGGTTAGTGCTCAAACCGGGCGGATCGCAGGTGATTAGCGTGGCACTGGCCGGCTTGTCGGTCAGGCCCAGTACGGAAACATCTGTTGGTTTGACCACTTCTTTTTTATAAATTTGATAGGTATAGCGCTTGGAGTCTTTTTGGAGATAAAACGTATCGCCCGTATCCAAAGCTCGCAGCAGCGAGAAAGCGAACTTATATTTGCCGGCATTGAAGATATTGCCGGAACTGTGCCCGACGATCACCACATTTCCGTCTTCACCCGGAACAGCCGTATCGGCGTAATGGACGACGCCGCGCTCCAGCCCTTTTTGGATAGCGGCGTCGCTAATAGTGGCGACGTCGTAGACTACCGGCACCTGCACGTTGATTTTAGGAATTATTACCTCCGGAGCCGAGCTGACTGTGCCAGTAGTAATCAGCGGGATATTCGTGGCGTTGCGGCTGGGCTGGATAAACGGCGCGATGATGCGCTCGTTAAAGAAAGTGAACATAAAAATCAGTATCACGATACTGCCAACGCCAAGGCCGAACAGCATGGAGTGCATGGGATTGGCTTGGTGCTGAACCGGCTGCCGTCGGGCGGCCGGCCGTTTGACCCGCCCTTTGGCCTCGGTCAGTTTTTTGGCGGTATGGGCGGCCGCCGCTTTGGCTTTGTGGCTGGGCCGCGACAGTGCTGTCTTGGCCGGCACTGGGCTCGGCTCGCGATGCGTCATCACCGGGTGATGGGCCTGCCGGCTTTGGGTGTTATAAAATTCCTGCCAAACCTGGTGCTTCTCGGCATCCGTTAGACCGGCGTAGTATTCGTGCCAGGCCGTCTGGATTTCGTGCAGCGGCCGGCCGGAATTGGTCAGACTGTATATAAATTCCTGATGCTTGGATTTGGGTACTTTGGGACTTAAATCCTCAACCTCGGCTATTTCTTCATCGGCGTCAGGTTCGTGGCTATAGGCGGCCTCGACTTTTTTGCGAATCAAATCGGCCGCCGGGTTGCGGTTGGACTGTTTTTTGTCCCCGTCATCAGGCAGCGGCAGGCTGGCGCTGAACTGATCTTTATGTTTGTTGTCATCCATACAAAATACTTACCTTGTGAACTTAAAACTCACCTCTCATTCAGCCTCGGCTGCCAATCCTAGCCTACAGCGACTATACCGCTCGTCAACGTACATTTGGTACGCTTCCTCGCCTGATAGCCGCTTCGGCTGACGGCTTGTCAACCTCGCTTAACGAATTTGAGGTAAGCATTAAGTTCATTGTACAATACCTCTGTTGTTTGGTCTTTTACAATTTTGTCAAAACACGCATTGTGCAGGTTTTGGCAAAATTGAGAGGAGCGGTATAGCGCTAGGCCGAAGCTTTTGGCTATAAGAGATTGGTCAGCCGAAACGAGGCAAGCGCGAAGACCGTGACGCGGGAGAGTGGCGGAATTGGTATACGCGCACGACTCAAAATCGTGTTCCTTACGGATTGAGGGTTCAAGTCCCTCCTCTCCCACCACGCATCGGCTAATTACAGCCAAACTAAAAAAACGCGCAATCAAGTGGCGCGTTTTTAGTTTGGCCTGGCATTGCCGCTGCTCTTCCGTTTTGCGAATCCTCTCGCAAAACGGTATTCTTGTGTAAGAAAGTAAAACAAAAATGTCAGCATCACATGCATATCTCATTGGAATCCTTGGCCTAGGATTAGTATTCGCGTTGCTTTATTTCGTCAGAAAAGACTTACGGCGTGTAATGGTTTATAGCGGACTAATCTACCTCTTGTATGGGTTCATTATTTTTATATTTATAAAGCTTTTGACATCTGACCCCGCTCGAACCATAACTCCTGGCTACTGGGGGCCGCCGAGCCTTTTTAATTTGAATAGCAAAACTGGTGGTTACGGTATTGAGGATGCGCTATTTAGCTTTTTCGCGGGAGGAATTGCAGTGGGGCTATATGATTCTATATTTAAAGTAAGGGTTTCTAAAAAAACTGATAAAAAATTGAAAAAGGGGCACGCTCTCTCCATCGCCTTACTAATAAGCTCTTTATTTTATTTGCTTACATCACTCAACGCCATATATTTCTTTATTTTTCTTCAGTCTATCGGAGCGGCCGTAATTATTTGGCAGCGTAAAGATCTTTTCACACATGCCTTAGCTGGTAGTGCTATCTTTCTATTGCTATATGCATCACTTTTTCTGATTTTTAAAACTCTATTCCCGCATTTTCTAGATGATTACTACCATTTGCAGAGTACGAGTCATTTCTTTGTTCTGGGAATCCCGCTCGAGGAGTGCCTCTATGCACTTACTCTAGGCTTGATGTGGGCGCCGATTTACGAATACGAGCATCGTGTTAAAGACAGAAGACGGCGGTCGAAAGGGCTTCGAAGGCTTTCTTTGGCTGCTGAAGCTGCCAGACGCTAGCGTAAGCCGCCAGCCCTGCCCCGATATACTGATTACTTTTGGTCGTGCTGATTCTGTCTTTATAGACAACAATAATCTGGCCGCTGTGAGCGGTTATAAGGGCTGATGGACAGCTAGCCGCGAAACGGCTGAGGGCTTCTATGACCTGCGCTAGAGCCATTGAATGCTTAAGCAGCAGCCGGCCGGATAATATTTTTTGTAATTTTGGAAAATTGATTACCAGAGTGGTGCCCTTACGGTCCAATAGACGCTCCGGCTCATTCAAAAAATAATCTAGACTATCACCGGCGACTGTCACTTGGCCGGCGGCTTTGGCCAGAAAATTCTCTAACAAAATAGCTGTTTCGGAGTTGCGGCCAAAGTCGCCGGCCAGTAAGGCGCCATCAGCCCAATCGGCCAGCTCCAGGCAGAGCCCTAGCGCCTGACGGCTGAAGCTGCCGACTGGTGTGCTGGCGCCGAATTCGGCTTCGGGAAATGCCTTTCCCAGCGTCTTTTGCAGTGAGTTGGGCAGCAGGACCCTCGTCGTGCCGATTCCGGCCTTTAAACTGGCCGTATAGGCTTGTGACGGCTCGTTAAATTGCTGGGCATGGCCGCCAACAACCAGTAGCTTGCCAGCTGTTCGTTTATTTTCCGGTCGGCTCCACAATACGTCAGGAAACAGCGGCTTATCAGTTTGTTTTAACCACTCGATATTGTCCATCGCTTTTCTCCAGCTCATAAATCATATTTTTGCGCTCTATAACTATTTTCCAGCCTCGCTGCTGGGCGATTTCGAACAATTCGGCGTCGGGGTTGAAGGCGATGGGCTGTTCGACCAGCTCCAGCATGGCGGCATCTCCGCGGCTGTCACCGATAGCCAAACTGCCGACAAATCCGACCTTATGCTTGGCCATCATGTCTTTTAGAACCTGGTCTTTATGCAAAAATGTCCGGGTAGTCTTTTTGCCGCTGAAACCCTGTTCCAGCCGCTCGTACGCCGTGCCTTCGTAATCGTCAAAACCATAATAGCTGGCAATCTTGGCGACTATTTCGGTCTGGGAGCCAGATATGGCGAACAGCGAATAGTCTTTTCTCTTCAAACCTGCGATTAAATCGCGGGTATAGGTGTAAACTTGGTCCTTATATTCGGCGAAAACGGCTTCAATCGCCTCGTCCAGCTGACTGAAATTGATCGTTTTTAAAACCGCCTCGTAGATGAAAATCACCTGTTTTTCGTAGTCCTTGAAGCTGTTGCCGGCCCGGCGTTTCCACTGCAGGCGGGCCTGGCGCATCGCCTGGTAGGCTTTGGGCTCGATATGGCCGCGCTGGGCCAGCGAATCAGACAGGGCATGGTACAACTGCCACCTGATTAGGGTGCCATCAATATCAAACACGGCGAATTTTCTCCCTGAGGCCATTGTCTAATTATATTTCTTTGAGGAGCAAATCGATATAGGGCTTGGGGTTACTTACGAAATCTTCATGCACCCCCGGCAGCTCAATATATTTAACGTTCCTGCCGGATATTTTGTGTGCAATATCAGGGCTGATGAAGGGATCTTCTAAGTTTCGGATTATTAAAACTTTACGATTTCCTTTTTGGATAAGTCTATTGAGATGGCCGAGCCGATTATTATGGAAAATGCCATACCACATGTAAATATTACGTCGAAAGAAATAATAGGATTGGAGAATCCTAGTCCACAGGTAATGCCGCCGCCCGAAATTCGAAAGCAAGAATTTCTTAGATGACTTAGTATGCCTGGCGACCCGCTTAAGCAAAGGGTTGCCCGGCCAGTAGGTCGGTCCAATTAGCATAAGCAGCGTCGCTTCGGTGTCCGTTGGTATGCCATAAATTCCGGCGGAGTGCGCTACAACCACATCGGCATTATGCCGGTTTTTAATAACTTTGAATCCGGCCTCTTCAAGAGATTTTCGGAAGCCTCTAGTATGCAATGGGCCGCCGGAGAAACCTTCTATAACGCAGACGGTTTTCATACATTCAGGTCGATGCTGATGGGACAATGGTCGCTGCCCATGACCTCAGGGTGAATCTCGGCCCGCTTAACCTTGCCGGCCAGCTTATCGCTAACCAGGAAATAGTCTATCCGCCAGCCAACGTTTCGGGCGCGGGCATTGGCGAAATGACTCCACCAGGTATAAAAGCCATTGCCTTTGTGGTCGCGGCGGAAAACGTCAACGAAGCCGGCTTTGAGCCAGTTATCAAAGCCGCTTCTTTCCTCGGTGGTAAAGCCCTTCTTGCCGACGTTGGGCTTGGGGTTGGCCAAATCATCTTCGGTATGAGCAACATTCATGTCGCCGCAGTAAATAACCGGTTTTTTATCCTGAAGATCGGCGCAGTAGGCCGTAATGGCTTTATCCCAGTCCTGGCGCAGCGGGATGCGGGTCAGGTCATCCTTGGCGTTGGGCGTGTAGGTCGTAACTACATAAAACTTGTCATATTCGGCGGCGATGACTCGGCCTTCGCCATTGGAGTCGCCATAATTATCGGCGGCCAGACCGCTCATTTTAACGAATTTATCGGGCAAATCGTTGATTATGGCAATCGGCTTGATCTTAGTAAAAATAGCGGTGCCGGAGTAGCCTTTTTTACCTTTGGAGGAGTTCCAGTATTCTTCATAGCCGGGCATATCGAATTCGGCCTGGCCCTGCTCGGCCTTGGTCTCTTGCAGGCACAGAATATCCGGCTGGTGCTTGGTTAAAAAGTCTTGGATAGCGCCCTTTTTAACGACCGCCCTGATTCCGTTGACATTCCAGGAATAAATCTTCATTGGCTTAAACTCCGGCTGGCTTCCCTTTCCTGCTGGCGGCGTTTAATATTCTCGCGTTTGTCGTAACGCCGTTTACCGCGCCCCACTGCTATGCGCAGTTTAATATAACGACCGGTGGTTAACAATTCCAGGGGAACAATCGTATTTCCTTCTTGGCGGGCGGCGATTAAGCGGTCGATTTCCTTGCGCTTGGCCAGCAGTTTACGGCTGCGGTTTTGCTGGTCTTCGCTCAGCTGGACGCCGCTGCTGCCGGTGATTTGGGCGCCTACCAGCCAAAGCTCGCCGTCGCGAGTGTTGACGTAGGCGCCCCGCAGTACGCCATGGCCGGTCCGCAGTGATTTGGTTTCGGCTCCGGTGAGCTCAAGGCCCACCACTAAAGAATCACCCAATTCATAATCGAATCGGGCGCGGCGGTTGACGATACGTCCGGGGGTCTGAGATTTCTTTCTCATCCCCTTATTTTACTCTAGTTATGGCTCAGTTTGGCGTTGTGGGCGGCAGCTTCGGCAACGGCTTGCTTGACGACGTTCCAGGTGCTGGGATCGTTATGCTTGACCTTCATCCAGTACCACCACTCGGCGCCCCACAAATCAATCGTGTGCATGCCGGTGTCTTCGCCGTATTTGATACGTTTTTTGAGGATATCGGCATTCATGGATTTAGCCATTTCGGCGGTTGAAATCTGGGTAATCTGAAGGCCGTTAGGAGTCCAGGGCTCGGCCTGCAGCTCGTGGATAATCATATCCTTGCCCGAATACAGCTCCTCGCTGCCGGCCAGCGCGGCATAAAACCACGGCGGCAGCGGGTACTCAAAATAGCGGTGAGTTATAAAGTTGTCCCAGACCCGCTTGTAGACCGAGATGGCAAACTCATCGGGCGTTGGTTTACCGATGGGAATGCCAACCCAATTGTCGCTGCGGCTGATAATGACGTGGTGGCTGGGATCGGTTTTTTTGACAAGGGCCAGTTCGTCAATCAGGCGATTGCGGTCGAAGTTGGCGCAGGTACCAAAGACTTTCATGAAGAATTCGTTTTCCAGCTCATAGTTCAGCAAAGCCGGGTTGGCCTTGTAGTGATTGATTACGGCTTTCATGAAGTTGAACAGCGGTGTTTCCCATTTGGCATCGGTCGTCGGTGTTATCTTGGCCCAGCCGGGTTCATGGCACTCCGGCCAGCGCGGCTGGCGCAAACCGATTGATAAGCTAACTTTAACACCGTATTTGTTGGCCATGGCGAACTGCCAATCCAGTTTGGAAAAGTCGTATTTGCCGGGTGTCGGTTCGATGTCGCTCCAGTAGCTGACCAGCCGGACTTGTTTGAGTTTTAGGTCAGACAGCATGGCGTTGAGCGTGTCTTTAGGGTCAAGACCGAAGCTTGATGCATAACCGGGAATAAAGGTGGCGCCCAGGATTACCGGTTCATTATTGTGTTTATGGACGTACCATTCGGCGATGCCGTAAGCCGCACCCATAAAGAATAAAAATATCGCTAAAACGATAAATAAAATCCGGCGCCAAATGCCCCTTTTCCACACGTAATGCCAGGCTTTTGACAGCCAGTTTTTAAGGCCCACCCGGGATTTTTTGTTGTTCAATCGTTTAACCTTTTTATCAGCTTGAGCGTGGTATCCTAGTGATTAGACTAATGCTAAACAAAACGTTAACGCTTACTATAGTTATACCAGTCTTTAATGAAGAAGACTACCTAGCGGACTGTTTAAGCTCTATCGCCGACCAATCGGAGATGCCTGACGAGGTAATCGTCGTCGATAATAATTCGACTGACGCCAGTGTCCAGATTGCTAATAGCTTCCCTTTTGTCACGCTAATCCACGAGAAACGCCAGCACCAGGCTTTCGCCCAGAAAACCGGTTTCAACAAAGCCAGCAGCGACATTTTGGGCCGGATCGACGCCGATAGTATCCTGCCGAAGGAGTGGGTCAAGGATGTTAAGCGGATCATGGCCGCCGAAAAGAATTTAAAGGCGATCACCGGCCTGCCGGAGCCTTACGATATCTGTATGGCCGGCCCGGCCGTTTCGATTTTTATGTTTTATCACAACTTGGCCAGCCGAATCGCCGGTACGCAGATGCTTTGGGGAGCCAACTCGGCGATTCGGCGCGACGCTTGGCTGGCCGTCCAGGATCGGGTATTGCAGCGGGCCGATATTTGGGAAGATTACGATCTGGCCTTGCTGATTGGCGGCCGCCAAAGTATAAAACTAGCTAAAGATTTGAAAGTGCGGAGTTCTTTTCGCTGCGCCCATAAGCCATTCCTTAAACAGGTCGAATGGCAATATCGGGTTATCAGGACCTTTTATCACCACAGCTCCCTGCTTAGGGCGATGATTCTGGCAATCTGCTGGAATACGATGATCATTTTTTATCCGCTGGTTTTACTGGATGAGAACGTCTTTAAGCCTTTGATGGCTTTTAAGGAACGCCGGCAGGAAGTCGTCGAGCCGACGGTCGTTGGCGACTAGCCGATTGTAAAGAAGCCTAGCAGCGGCTAATCTATAACCATGTCCGCTAAATCTGTCAGCCTATCGGTCGTAATTCCAGCCTATAACGAAGCGACCTACATCGACAGGCTGTTGGAGGCTTTAGCGCGGCAGGATTTCAAAGATTTTGAAGTAATCGTTTCCGACGCCGAGTCCAAAGACGGCACCAAAGAAGTGGTTAGCTCATTTAAAGATAAAATGGATGTAGAGTTCATTGAAGCGCCGCCGCGCGGGCCAGCTTTTGGGCGCAACCAAGGCGCCAAGCTGGCCCGCGGCGACTGGCTCTTATTCCTGGACGCCGACGACGATATCAGCGACCCGGCTTTCATCGCTACCATTCTAGAAGAAGCTGAGAAACGCGGCTGGCAGACGGCTACCGCTAAAATGAAGCCGATAGACGCAACTTGGCTGGAATGGCCCGGCTTTATTATCAACTATCGCTACATAAAGCTGCTGTCTCATACCAAGCGACCGGTAGCGCCGGGTTACTGCATACTGACCAAGCGGGATCTGTTTGAAAGTTCAGGCGGTTTTAACGAAAAAATTCAATTCGGTGAAGATTATGACTATGTCAGCCGGAACGCTAAGCATGGCTTCGGCTTCGTCGAGAAAACGTTTTACCTTGTGGATATGCGCCGTTTTCGCCAAGAAGGATTCCTGTGGGTTCTGCGGACTATCGCCAACGAATTCCAACGCTTGCGATCCAGTCAGCGCCTAGAAGAAAATAAGCTGAAGTATGAGTTCGGAAAACATCCTAAGCGGGCCAAAAATTCCTAAAACCAAGACCGGCTGGCGCAGTCACCGGAGGCTTATTCAGTTCGCCGAATACATGGTTGGCGGCGGTGTGTACTTTTGGGGCGGCATGGCTGTGTTCGCGGTCTGCTTCGAAATTTTTCATTGGCCCTGGTGGGTTTCTAAGGGCTTGGCTGATATTTTCGGCTGGAGTGCTAACTTCGGTATCCAACGTTATTGGGCGTTTTACGATCCCAAGCTGAAGGGTCAGGACCGTCATATAATTTTCCGCTATGTACTGATAAACGGCATCGATTTGATATTCGATTACGCCATCGTGGCGGCCTTTGTTTATAACAACATCACACCCTATGTCGGCTTCTTTGCCTCGGCGGCCTTCACGACCGTTTGGGACTATCTATGGTACCGGTTTTGGGTGTTCAAGCCGCGCTAAAGTGAATTAGAAGTATAACCGCCGTATTTATTAACGGTTGGCTGGCAGGCGGCCCAGAGGCCTAGCTTGGCCTTCTGGGCCGCCTGCTGGGCCTGGGCAAACTCCAGCTTCTTAGAGAATGGAAAATCCAGGTAGGCGAAGCCGTAACCATCGGCGATTATTTTCTTATCCAACAAGGTTCCGTCCGGCAGATAAACATAGCGCAAAAGCCGACCGTAAACATCGCGATTAGTATCCAGCGGATCGGCCTCCAAACGGACGCGGCCGAATCGGCTAATTAACAACTTGGTATTGTCGGCCGCCTGAGGGCCATAACACTGGACCGGCGTATTCGGTCTGTGGGTTTCCGGTGTATCAACCCCGATAAACCTGACAGTTTCAACCGAGCCGTTCATATTCACGGCTACCGTATCGCCATCAACATAATGATTTATGGTGTATAGCCCGGGATTGCTTTGCTGGACGGTTTTGGAAGCGGAGTCCAGCCAGCCCGACTGGGTAGCCATCACATAAATCAGAACCAAAATTGAAATCAAGGCGCTGATGGCCTTGTGCTTTCTCCGAAAACTCGCCATGCTGCGGCTATTTTACTCTAAAAATCGATGCCTTTGTTAGCCAGGAATTTTTTATCAAAATGATGCCTGATTTTAGTCATGTTGGTGGCTATATCTACCAGTGGTAAAAACTCCTCAGGAAAGTCGCGGCCGGTTAGGCAAAGGCTGGTTTTAGGCGACTTGTCTTTTATCAGTTTTTTGATGAATGATTTTGGAATCAGCCCATGGTGGACGGCGTTGTTGATTTCGTCGCAGATAACGATGTCGTAGCGGCCGCTGACCGCCGCCTTGTAGGCTTTGTCATAAGTTTTCCTGGCGGCCGCTTTATGTTCCTTTTCGCTGACGTTCTTGGCGCTTAGATCGCCGGCGTTATAAAAGCCCTTGCCGCCCTTATAAAACAGCAGTTTGGATTTGAACAGCGGCTGGATTTTGTAAATAAAATCGTGTTCGCCGACATTCCAGGTCTTGATGAACTGGATGTAGGCTGCCTTCCAGCCGCTGCCCAGGGCGCGGGCCAGCAAACCGACACTGGCGCTGGTCTTTCCCTTGCCTTCGCCGGTATATACCAGAACCACTGACTGTTTGGTCTTGTAGTCCTCAAAAGCCATCGGACTTACTATGATACTAGATTGTTGGCCCGAAGGGCAGTATCGATTCGCATGCGGTCAAAGCCCAGAATTGTTTCATCGCCGATTTCCAGCACTGGTACGCCGGCCTGACCGGTTTTAGCGAAAATCTTGTGAGCAGCCTCCGGGTCTTTGTCGACGTCTATATCCTTGTATTCGACGCCCTTACTCTTGAGATACTCCATAGCCATATGGCAGTAAGCGCACCACACGGCGCTGTAGACAGTTACGGGTGTTTGGGGTTGGCTCATTGGAATTCCTTTCTAATACTATATTAAGTATAGCATAGGCATACCCGTTTGTCAGCTTGCCTTTTGCTCGTTTAAATCATATAGTTGGAATCAGTACAAACAAAATCCATAAGGAGGATAGAAAAAAATGTTTAGAGTGAATCGGAACGCGGTGGCGCCGGTTGTCGCTGAGTTTTTGGGCACCGGTGTACTGGTCATGGTGGCCCTTATTCTGGGTCAGACCACGGCGGTATCGTATTTCATCGCGACCAGCGTAGCAGTGGCCGCGGCAGCGGTTTTCATGCTGTTCAATATGGTATCCGGAGCCCACACTAACCCGGCAGTAACATTTGGTATGTGGACTGCCCGCCGCATCGGAACTCTGCGGGCTATCAGCTACGTAGCCGCCCAGCTGCTCGGTGGTGTAGCCAGCTGGCAGCTTTTCCAATACCTGACTAACCATACCCTTACGGCCAAAACAGCCACCTTCAGCACGCCAGTTTGGCTGGCTGAGCTGGTTGGTACTGCCGTTGTGGTTATGGCCTTCTCGGTGGCTTTAGCTCGCCGAGTAGAAGCACTTTACTCGGGAATTTTGGTCGGCGCGGCCTATTTTGTCGGTATCCTAATTGCGGCTACGGCTTCATCGGGCTACGTTAATCCGGCAATCGCTCTGGGCTCACGGGCCTGGAGCGCCGCTTACGTTCTCGGCCCTCTAGTGGGAGGTTTGGTAGGCGCCAACCTTTACACTTACCTGTTCGCCGACAGCATGGTCGCCAAAGCGGCTTCCAGCGGCGTAAGCGTTAATCGCACTACTGTCCGCCGCAAGAAAGTTTAAACAGAAACGTTTTTGGATCGGGCGCCGGCATCCGCGGATGCCGGCGCCGCTTTTTGAGCGCTTACAATATCGGCTTCAAATTTTTTAATTCCGGCTAAACTCGGCTGATAGCCGCTAATATCGGGAAGCTCCAGTGTCTGAATGTATCGCCAGACGCCGCTCATTAGCTCGACCATCTCATTCAAATCGTCTTGGTCATAATTTAGCTCGAGCTGATTGATGCGGCCCCGCTCATCGGGCTCGACAAATTCAATTATGCCTTTGGTGACGTGGTACTTCCGGAAGCGGGCCGAGCTTTCAATTAACAGTTTGTAAAACATCAGCTGTTTACGGAAATTGTAGAGCTTGACGACATTGGTCTGCCACCGCCTGTAGGACTGGCCGATCTTATAGTCTATAACGGTGATTGCCTTGGTTTTCTCGTCTATTACCAGCCTATCCACCACTCCGCCCAGCCGGATATCGCCCACGGAACTGCCCTCGTTTCCGAAACCGTACTCATAGCGGTCGGTCCGGGCCAGGCTGCTGCCGCGCTGGGCCAGCCACTGCCGCAGACTGGCCTGGCCGCGTTCAAAGAGATTATTGATCTCGTCTGGGCCCAGCTCGACTCTGTCGAGCTGGGCCTTCAAAATCTCCAGAATTCTTTCCTCTGAAGGTATAGCGCCTTCATTGTAAAAAAGCCGACCGATGAAGCGCAGAGTATTATGAATCGCCGTGCCGTAGATTGTGGCGGCGGTCGGCGAGCTGGGAAACTTGAGCAGGCAGCTCATAAAAAAGGCATCAGGGCCGCCATTAAGCAGGTCGGTAAACTTATTGAGATCGGTGGCGTTCAGTTTATAGGAGCGCAAACGCGGCGCTAATACTTCAATCAGTTTGGGGCTTAGCGGCGGCAGATGGCGTGCCTGCCAGTAATTGGCCGCCGCTGATTTAGTCAGTCTGTCAGACGCATCTAGGTGTATTTTCTGAAATTTCTTAGGGATAACACCGCCGATCACTTGGCCTTTGTCGTCTTGGCTAACATCCAGGTATTTAAGCGGCGTGAACCGCTTGCCGGCCAAGTCCTTGTCGTAGGACGTAATGTATAGCCTAGTCTTAGCCCTAGTGGCGGCCACAAATAATAAACGCAGCCGCTCATCTTCACTGGCGCCCTGGTATCTTATATAGGTAAGATTAGCCGGCAGGCCTAGGCGGTAGCCCTGGTTGCGGCTGGCACTGCCCCATACCTCATCCAAAGCTCCAACAATAAAGACCGCTTGAAATTCACGCCCTTTTGAGCCGTAAGCGGTCAGGATTTCAACGGCATTCTCTGTCTCATGATAAGGACTGGTATTAAGGACGTTCAGACCGGCTGCCCGATGGCCCAGGCTAAATTCGATGAATGCCCGCAACCCGGCCGGCTGGCTGGCGGATTGCCTCCATGTGTTGAGCCGATCCCGCAGCACGTTCAAATCACTGATTAACTTTATAAAATCCAGCGGCCGGTCCTGGCTGGATTGCTTGGAGAAGTAATAGCTATAAACCGGCGAATTAAGCGGCAGGTTCAGCTTACTGGCTGTGTCTGGAATGCCTATAAGAGCATCCATTTGCTGCTCCAAACTGGTAACCGGCAGCAGCGAGGCCAGTTTCAGAAAAAAGCCGGCGATTTGACTGTGGACATCGTCGCTTAGCAGTTGGGCGGTCCAGGGCTCATGCGATTCCCTTACCTGCCAGTTCATCCGCCAGATTTTATCGGTCGGGAATTCCCAGAAATCATAACTTAGTACTTCCGGCCAAATCACATTGGCCGTCGTTTCATCGCCGTCGGCCAAGGCCAGAGCCAGTTGGCTCATTCTTTCCAGCTGTCGCACCAGCGGCTCATCTAAGATATTCTCACGGCGTTCATAACGGACCGGCAGTTTATAATCCGCCAGGTAAGGCAGCAACGGCTCCAGATAACGATGTTTGGGAGCGATTACGGCGATTTCACTGGCTGAAAGCCCCTTTTTAATCAGACTTTTTATTTCGGTGGCTATCCATTGATATTGGGCCGCGTCGCTCCGGAATTGATGGGCGGCGATTAAGGGCGGTCCCGGCAAATTCTTGGCGGCTGCGACCAACTGCTTATCAATATCGGCGAACGAATAATGCAGCCGCTGATTGATTTGAGCGGCGATATTTTGGCCGATTTCGACCAGCTCGGCATGCGAGCGATAGTTTTGCCTCAAGCTGATAACTTTGACGTCACGGTAATAATTAGCAAAAGCCGCCATGTTGGCGTGCTCGGCGCCTTGAAAAGCATATATCGCCTGGTCGTCATCACCGACCGCCAGAACATTCGGCCGGCCTTCGTTGACCGGATGGTCGGTGAGCAGCTGGACCAGCCGGAACTGGGCCGGGTTGGTGTCTTGGAATTCATCAAGCATGATGTAGCTGTAACGCTCCGCCAGACTGTATTTGAGCTCCGGGTTGTCTTGCAGGGTGCTGATGGCCCGCAAGATCATGTCGTCATAATCATAAAGATTCTGCTCATCCAGCTGCCGCTGGTAAGTTTTATATATCTTACCGGCGGCCGCCAGCCTATCATTCTGGCGCTGGCCGGCAAAGATGAAGCGCCCCGCTTCGTCTTTGGCCAGCCATTGGCGCTTCCATTCACTCAAGCTAGTTGTCTTGGCGGTTTCGGAATAATAACTCAGCGCCTGTGCCAGCTGCTCCGCGGCGTAGTCCGTTAATGCTAAAACTTTATTTTTCTGTTTGCCGCTTTCTGCTCGAAGTACCTGTAAGAGCTCCTCAAACAGCGGTACAGCCGCTCGACTGACCCTGTCCAGTCTGTCTAGGCTTTGTTTCGCCGACTGATTCAGTTTTTTGATAGCGGCCAGGTTGGCTTGGGCAATGTTGGTAATGTCTTCCGGCGTCAGCAGGGCCCGCTTAGCCTCGCTGATGAAGGAGCGAAGCTCGTTTATATAATTGTCGGCGAACTTCAGCGGATTGCTGTAAGGCAGCTTGGAAATAATGGACCGCAGCATGGCGTCAGAGCTTAATTCTTCAATCAGTCTTAACCGAGCACCCTCAAAATATTCTGGATAGCGTCGAAAAATCTCACCGCCAAAGGCGTGATAGGTACTTAGCTGGACATCGTAAGCCGGCTTACCGATTAGCTCGCTAAGGCGTTGTCGCATGGCCTCGACGCCGGCCTCCGTAAAGGTCAAAAGCAGTATAGCGTCGGCCGGCGTATCGGTTTTTTGGAGGATCTGCCCCACCCGTGTACTTATCAGCTGTGTTTTGCCGGTGCCCGGGCCAGCGATAACCAAGACCGGACCGTCAAGTGTTTCGACGGCTTGGCGCTGCTCCCTATTTAAAGCCGCGAAGGCCTCCTTATACCTCTTATCCACCCTAATATTATCGCACGCTTAGGGCGGACTAGGTTCTAGCGTGGCTTTCGACTCTTGGGCAGCAGTAAAATCAGGTAGCTCCAGGCTAGGACGGCTAACCAACCGGCCAAGGCCAGCCAGCCGTAAGCGCTGATTCGGTTTTCGAACTGTTTTAGGGATTGGCCGGTTATTATATAACCGTCATTCGGCGATGCGCCGTATTTTAATACCCTGGCCGCTAAGCGGACACCATTTTGTGGCTGCCAGCTGAAGTGATCGCTACCGTGCTGGGCGGTGAAGCTGAAGACGCCATTGGGCGGGAGGGGTGTGCGGCCATTGAGGACCGCCGAGCTGGCCAGAACATGCTTAGAGCTATCAGTTACGATGATAAATACCGATGAGTCGGTTTGGAGGTTGGTTTTAAGGGTCGGTACTACTTCTGTGGCTGTCGAGCCGTTTTGCAGCTCCTGCTTAGCGACCTGTGCCGTAGTCAGGGGCAGATCGTCGGCGCTCAGTCGGGTCGACTGCTGCACCATCGTGTAGCTGGTTCCCAGTATTAGACTGGCTGTGCCGACAATTGCCAGCCAAACCCGGAAATTAGGGTGCGCCAGCAAGGTTTTCATAAGCCTATTGTAGCAATTATGACTTTCGCTCCCAAACCTGGAGGTCGAAGGCATAATTATTGTTATTGTCATAAGCGTGCGGCTCGGACCTGATTTTTTGCCAATTTTTTTTATCGAACTTGAAGTATCTATCGCCTTCAATTTGAGCATCGACTTTCGTCAGATAAATTTTGTCGAGTATCGGCATAGCTAAATCGTAGATGCTGGCACCGCCGATGATGAAGACTTCGTCGGCACCGGCCGCCGCCGCGATAGCTTCATCCAGCGAGTGGACAACTTCAGCGCCCTCTACCTCATAGGTCTTATCGCGGCTAATTATGATGTTTTTTCTGCCTGGCAGAACCCGCCCAATAGAAGTTTCATGAGTTTTCCGGCCCATAATTATAGGATGTCCCATGGTTAACCGTTTGAAATAGGCCATTTCGGCCGGCAAGTTCCACGGTAATTTACCTCCCTTGCCTATCACGCCATTTTGGCTGGCCGCTACGACGGCTGAAACTACCATGGCTAAACGGCTATCGGCGCCTTGATTGCCGGATATGGGTCATAACCAATCAGTTCGAAATCTTCGAACTTAAAGTCATTAATTGATTTAACTTTAGGATTGATTTTCATGGTTGGTAATTTGCGTGGCTGACGTTTGAGCTGTTCGTCGACCTGCTCTAAGTGATTTACGTAAAGATGGGTATCGCCAAAAGTATGGACGAACTCACCGGGCTTCAGACCGGTGACTTGGGCCATCATCATAGTCAGTAAAGAGTAGCTAGCGATATTAAAGGGTACGCCCAGGAAGGTGTCGGCGCTACGCTGATACATCAAACATGATAGTTTGCCATTGGCAACATAAAAATGGAACAACAAGTGGCAGGGCGGCAAACCGGCGCGGTTCATCTCTTCTATATCGGCGACATTCCAGGCCGAAACGATAATCCGCCGGGCATCTCGGTGATGGCTGTCGGCCCTGGCGGCTTTGATGTTCTCGACGGCCTTAGCGATCTGGTCAATTTCGCCCCCGTCCGGCGTGCGCCAGTGCCGCCACTGGTAGCCGTAGACCGGGCCCAACTCGCCCCATTTTTTGGCGAACCGGTCATCGTTTTTAATCAGGTCGGTAAATTCTTTCAGACCACTCTTCCATTCATCGCTGCTGCTGTCGGGAACAGTCTTGCCCTGAGCCTGTAAGTAGTGCCGATAGGGCCAGTCGTCCCAGATATGGACGTCGTTGTCGACCAGGTATTTGATATTAGTGCTGCCGGCCAGGAACCAGATTAACTCGTGAATTATGCCGCGAGTAAACATCTTCTTGGTTGTCAGCAGCGGAAAGCCTTGGCTGAGGTCAAAGCGCAGCTGGCGCCCAAACACACCGATTTGATCGATGCCTGTACGGTTTGGCTTGCGGATACCATTTTGTTTGATATCCTCCAGTAGTTCCAGGTACTGCCTCATAAGTAGGATTTATTATAACTCTCCACTGTCGGCTTGCGTGTTGTATTTTCGGCCTGTTAAGCTTAAGTGTAATGGATCCCGTTAGACTCCAAAAGACAGCCGGACGTTATTTTAGCATTTCGAAGCAATCACCGAGGTTCAAAACGTTAACCATGCTACGAAAGTTAAGTGGAGTCTAACGGGATGGACGCATTCTATCGCAGCCTGAAACAAAAAGGCTTTGAGGGCGATATCGACAATTCGGAGCCGACCAAAGCTTTTTATAGCCACGATGCCTCATTGTTTGAACTGGTGCCCCAGGTGGTGGTTTTTCCTAAAAACACGGCTGATTTGCAGCGGCTGGTAATGGCGGTCAACGACTGCCGCGGCGAGATTCCCGGCTTGTCGTTGACCGCCCGCAGTGCCGGCACCTGTATGTCCGGGGGCTCGATAAATGATTCGGTAGTGGTTGATATGAACCGCTTTTTCAATCACATCGAGTCAGTTACCTCCACCACAGCCCAGACTGAGCCCGGTGTATTTTACCGCGACTTCGAAAAAGCCACCTTAGCCAAAGGCGGTTTACTGCCCAGCTTCCCGGCCAGCCGCGAACTCTGCACCGTCGGCGGTATGGTGGCCAACAATTCGGGTGGTGAAAAGTCCCTGGAGTACGGCAAAACCGAAAATTACATCGCTAAGCTGGATGTAATACTAGCCGACGGCAAAAACTACACCCTGCAGGCTTTGAACAAGACAGAGCTGGACGCCAAAAAACAGCAGAAAGATTTCGAAGGCCGAATCTATAACCAAATGTTCGAGCTGCTGGACTCGCACTACGATCAAATCAAACAGGCCAAACCCCATGTCACTAAGAATTCCACCGGCTACAATCTCTGGGATGTTTGGAACCGCGAAACCGGCGTGTTTGACCTGACTAAATTGTTCGCCGGCTCGCAAGGCACCCTTGGCCTGATCAATAACATTAATTTCAACTTGATTAACGACAAACCGCACTCCGGGGTCCTGGTGGTCTTTATGAAGAAAAAAAGCTTAATTAAACTTGGTGAAATCATCAATACGGTGGTCGCTAAAAAACCGGCCAGCTTCGAGGCCTTTGATAACTACACCCTGGAATTAGCCATTAAATTTTTCCCTTATTTTCGTAAAACCCTCGGCTGGAAGGGTTTGATTAGATTGGCTCTTCAGCTTATCCCGGATGGATTCCTGCTGCTGCGTGGTATCCCCAAAATGGTTCTTTTGATTGAATTTACCGGCCAAACAGCGGAGGAAGTGGCCGCCAAAATCAAAGAGATGCACCAGATACTCAGACCCTTCAAGCTAGAGGCCATGGAAGAGGATTCAACGGAAGCTAAGGCCTTTAAATTCCGGATTATCCGGCGCGAGAGCTTTAATCTGCTCAGAAAAAAAGTTAAAGATAAGCACACCGCCCCGTTTATCGATGATATGGTCGTACCGCCGCCAAGATTGGTCGAGTTTTTACCCCAGCTACAGGAAATCATTAAAAAGTATAAGCTGATGGCGACGATTGCCGGCCACATGGGCGACGGCAATTTCCACGTCATACCGCTGATGAAAATTGAAGAGCCAGCCGAACGGGCTAAATTGGCGCCGGCCATGAAAGAAGTCAACGAGTTGATTTTGAAATACGGCGGCAGTCTGAGCGGCGAGCACAACGACGGTATGATCCGCGGTCCCTGGTTGACTCAAATGTACGGCCCTCAAATCGTCGATTTATTCAAGCAGACCAAGCAGATATTCGATCCGCAGAACATCTTCAATCCGCACAAGAAAACCGATGCCGATTGGGACTTCTCGATGTCCCACATCCGCCAGCAGTTTTAAACTAGCGCAGGAATGGTAAGGCTTTAGCGACAGATGTCTTAAGCCACCACTTACGCAGTCCCCACACCTGGTGCTCGTCTACCAGAGCTATACCAAATAGAGAAACAGCGTAAATGATATGTTCATCTACGCCTGGTGAGTTGGCCGGCCAGAGCAGCGAACTCCACATCAGCAACAGCATAACTACACCCAGAAAAGCCGCTGTTCGCACCCAAACTCCAAGCAGCAAACCAACACCCACCACCAGCAGACCGAGCATCTTTCCAGCACATTGGGATCCTAAGCTTAGAATTCCACGTGGACAAGTTGTCGCG
>JADMIO012791270.1_pt1 | contig 84912 bp, 67 predicted proteins | sample 8958161 | NCBI WGS metagenome assembly JADMIO01 (sample SAMN16585339, study PRJNA669376) | soil metagenome | isolation source: Crop rotation soil | place: USA: Cullars Rotation, Alabama | collected 2011 | reverse complement strand
GGCCGCGACTTCAAGTCACGTGAATTCCAAGCTTCGGATCCCACTGTGCTGGAAAGTCCAGGTAACGGCGGAGAGATCCAGGGCGCTGGGAGAACTCGATCAGGAAGTAGTGTTTCAGGCCCTGATCGATCAGGCTGCGTTCGATGATCTCCGGGTAGCGCGTGATGTCGTTGTTGCCCCCGCTGAGGATGCAGACGACCTTCTTCCCCCGCAGACGTTCGCCCAAGAGAGACAACGCCGCGATGCTCAATGCTCCTGCCGGTTCGGCGATGATTCCTTCCCGCTGGTAGAGGGCGATCATCTCCGTGCAGACGCTGCCCTCCGCGATTGGCAGGATCTCGCGCACCAACCGTCGGCAGATCTGAAACGTGCCTGGGCAGGCTCCACGCCGACGATGGTTGTCTGCGGGAAATACTGCTCGCCGTAGATCGCCAGTCCGCTGATGAGGCCGCCGCCGCCGATCGGAGCGATCAGGAAGTCGGGGGCCGCACCGAGTTGTTCCAGTAGCTCGATGCCCACCGTGCCCTGACCGGCGATGATGCGCGGATCGTCGAAGGGATGTACAAATACCTGGCCGGTGGTGTGGGCTGTCTCCGCTGCTATACGATAGGTGTCGTCGAAGGTGTCTCCGACCAGTTCGATGCGGATCCAGGGGCCACCGAGGCTGCGTACCCGCTGGATCTTCTGGCGCGGCGTATTCTGGGGCATGTAGATGTGCCCTTCGATCTCCAGGCGTTGGCACGTGAAGGCGACGCCCTGCGCGTGATTGCCTGCACTGGCGCACACGATGCCCTGCTCCCGCTCCTCCGGCGTCAGCGAACCCATCAGGTTGTACGCCCCCCGAAGTTTGTACGACCGAACGACCTGCAAGTCTTCCCGCTTGAGATAGATCTCCGCCCCCAACTGCTCGGAAAGCCGCGTGTTCCGCTCCAGCGGCGTGCGGGTGACAACGGATTGAAGGCGCTGATAGGCGGCCTCGATGGACCCCACAGTGACGGGTGGTAAAGAGAGTGTCATAGGGAACATTCTACCTGGTATTGCCGGGAGGTTTTCACAAAACTTTCACCTTTGCCCTGTATAGTAGGTTCTGTAGTTTAGCGTTTTCATGTTAGAGGAGACGGTTGGCTTGAATTCGTAAAGAGAGATAACTTCTCGCCAAAGGAGTATCTCGCATGAATTCTTTACAACCGTCTCCCGAATGGGAAGTTCTCCTGCAACCGTTCCAATCCCTGTTTACGAAAGCAGGCTTTCGCTATTTTCGGGTCTTTGTGTTCGTCTTTGCCCATCTGGATGGCAGGCTCTGGGTCACCAAAGTCATTCTCTCCAATCTGCTCGGACGCCACTTCACCAACTTTTATCGCTTCCTGGAGAGCAAAACCTGGACCACACAGAAGGTCGCTCAAAAGCTATGGACGCTGTGCCAGCCCTGCGCAAAACAAGAGAAACGCCTTTTCCTTGCCATTGACGACACGGTCGCCCAGAAGTCGGGCCGACACTTTGACGGGCTGGGCGTGCATCACGATCCGATGAACAAACACCATCCCAAGCGCCTGTCGCGTGGACATTGCTTTGTCTGTCTGGCCGCTCTGGCCGAGCAAGGATACGGACACTTTGTCGCTCTGTTTCTCTCCTGCGCACTTTACGTCCAGAAGAAAGCCTGCCAACAAGGACGCAAGTTCGCCACCAAGTTGGAGCTGGCCGCCGACCTGGTGAAAGCGTTGCCGGTTCCGCCCCAAACGCAGATGATTGCCGTTTGTGATGGAGCGTATGCCAGGAAGAACTTTGTGTCGCCGGTGGTCGAAAGTGGTCGGCAGGTGATCTCGCGCCTTCGCAGCGATACGCCTTTTTACGATCTGCCGCCCGCTCGCAAAAAGTTGCCAAGCGGCAAGTATGCTCCCGGACGGCCCAAGGAGTATGGGAAGAAGTACAAGGCGCAGACTTGGGCCGCGACGATGGGCACCTGGCGCGAGGTCACTCTGCAGTTGTACGGTCGCTCGGTTACCCTTCAGGTCAAGACGCGTGTGGTCTTGCAGCGCACCTTGGGAGTGAAGATGCGTCTGGTTGCGGTGAAATGGGAAGAGCGTCCGGTCGTTTTCTTCTTCAGCACCGATACGATCTTGACGGCCGAGGAGATCGTCACTTGGGTCGGCGCTCGTTTCGCCATCGAGACAGGTTTTCGGGATGCCAAGCAATCCTTCGGTTTTTCGACCTATCAGGTGCGTCGGGAAACACGGTTTGTTCGTCTTCTACATCTGTGTTTGTGGGCGCAGACACTGCTGCGTCTTTCCTGCTGGCACAAAAAGCCCCAGCCGATCTATGGAGCCTGGCGCAAAGTGCTCGATTACCTGACGCTCAGTCAACAAAAGCAGGTTTCTCGATCTCAGTGTGAGGTTTCTGCGGGTTTGTCAGAACTCCTCGGAACCCCAAGAAATGCCAAGAGACAGCACGCTGCCACATGAAATCAGACGGCGAGGAGCGCACTGAGCGCTAAACTACAGTAGGTTTTGAAAGACAGGAAACGTTTTTCTCAACTATCAGGAGCACACATCATGGACAACGACGACGCAACAGTGGGACGGATCTTCACACGGCGGGAAGCGCTGCAAGTCGCGGCGCGCACCGGTCTGGGTCTGGCCGCGATCGGAGGAGCCTATAGACTCGGCTACGCTTCTCCGCTCTTCGACAATCAGCCGAAAGTGAATCTGATCGCCAGCCCGGTGATGACGGAAGGTCCCTTCTTCGTCGATGAGAAGCTGAACCGCAGCGATCTGATAGGCAACACGACCCGCCCCTCCGTCAAGAACGGCGTGCCGCTGCATATCAACTTTACCCTCTATAAACTCTCCGGTTCCAAACCTCTTCTGCTGAAAGACGCGCATATCGACGTCTGGCATGCCGATGCCATCGGGGTCTATTCCGACGAAAACAACCCGATGAATCACGAGATGACCAGCCATCAGACCTGGCTCCGGGGCTATCAGGCGACGGATGCCGCGGGAACTGCGGCGTTCAAGACCATCTTCCCCGGATGGTACCGGGGCCGCGCGCCGCACATCCATTTCAAGATTCGAACCTACTCCGGCGCTTCGAAAGTGACCGCCGAGTTCACCTCCCAACTCTTCTTCAAAGAGTCGGACACCACCCGCGTCTACTCTGTGTCTCCCTATACCCTTGCAGGGCAGCACGACACGAGCAACGCCAACGACAATATCTTCAACGAGCGGCAAAAAGACGGTTCGAAGGCCGGCGACCATATGCTCCTCGACCTGAAAAAACTCTCCGGCTCCGCCGGCTACAGCGCCAACTTCACCGTCGTACTGACCGACCAGAACCTCCGCGCCGGCGGCGAACGCCGCGGACCCGGAGGGCCGGGTGGCCCTGGCGGCTTTGGCCCACCTCCCGGTGGCCCTGACGGCTTCGGTCCGCCTCCCGGCGATCGGTTCGGCGGTCCCCCGAACGGCTTCTAGATGGTCTGAACCGGGATTTGTGGGATTTTAGGATTAACTATGATTGTTGTCCTGAACATCCTCCCTTTTGTCTGAACCACGATTTCCGCGATTAGACGATTAACACGATTTTCTGTTTGATCATTCTCTTGTATCCCGAAAATCATCTTCGTCCCGATCCAGGAGATGTGATGGAGGGATACAAGAGAATGACCAGCAGACTGAAAATCATAGTTAATCCATCAATCCCAGAAATCCCGGTTCAGACAATCCTTTATCTCCGCCGATGAAGGGTAAAGACTGCCAGAGAGTGCGGTGGTAGGGTGGTTTGCCAGGCTGCATGTGCATCGGTGGGCCAGGGTGGGACGGTGAAGGGATGGGGGGCGACGGCATCGGGATGTTGGAGGGTGTTGCGGGTTTGAGGGTCGGGAGCGGTGAGCAGGGTGGCGGTCAGGGAGGTCGCGGAGAAGCCGGAGAGCGTCAGGGTGAGGGGACGGGTTTCGGTGAGATGGCGATTGACGGCGAAGACGACCAACGTTTGGGCGTCGGAGGTCAGGGCGGCGAAGACGTCGAGATCCGGTACGTTGGTGACGGCGGGAAGGAAGCCGCGGGCAGGAACGTCCTGGCCGGGGCCGGTGGCAGTGAGGGCGACGGGGGTGCGGATGCCGGAGGCGGCGTAGAGCTGCTGTGTATAGTACTGTGGATCGACGATCACGACGCCGGAGGGCTTTTTGATGCCGCCGCCGTGCATGAAGGCGGTCATATTCGCCAGTGTGATGAGGTCGCTGTGACGCAGCATCGCGTTCAAGGCCAGGGCGTCGTAGACAGCTCCGGACTGCACATCATGGTTGGGACCCTGACGCCATGCGCCGCCGCCGACGATCAGTCCCCACTCGGTGAGCGCGAGGCGTGTTTTGCCCTTCGCTCCTGGAATGGAGGCGATCAGGCGGGCGAGGCTCGGAAACAGTTCGCGGTCCAGGAAGGTCGGGTGCGCCATCGCGCTCGCGTATTGATCGGCATACGAGACGCCGTTCAGGTTGCCGGGCAGAGGCACGAGCGGATGCAGGGCGAGATAGTCGGGGGCAGGGCGATGGTCGGCGGTCGCGGCTTCGAGCAGACGTCGGTTCCAGTCGGTATTGCGCGCCAGGCCATCGGGCGTAAACTCATCGGCTTTGCCGGTGGCGATCAGGCGCAGTTGGGGATCGGCTTGCAGCAGGGCGTCCCGGAATCGGACATAGCGGGCGGCGTTGTCGGCGGCGTTGGTGTACCCGATCTGCCAGGGGCCATAGAGTTCATTTCCGACCTCCCACAATCGGACATTGTAAGGCGCGAGATGGCCGTTGTCGGCGCGCTGCTTGCCCCAGGGATCGCTCACGGGCGCGTTACAGTAACGGACCCAGTTCGCGGCCTCCGCGGGCGTACCGTCCCCCGCGTTGACCGTGAGTTGCGGCTCGACTTTAAGCAGACGGCAGAACTTCAGGAACTCCTCGGTCCCGAAAGAGTTGGGTTCGATCCCGCCCCAGGCGGCGTTGCGGCGGGTGGGGCGCAGTTCGGGCTTGCCGATTCCGTCCTGCCAGTGATAGCCACTCGCGAAGTTGCCGCCCGGCCAGCGCACCAGCGGCATGTGCCACTCCCGCGCCTTCTGAAGCACATCCGGATCCATCCCCTCCACGCTATCGGCAGGAAAGAGTTCGATCTGATCGATCTCGACCGCACCGCTTCCCTGATGCTGTACCAGGAAACGCGTGCGCTCTCCCTTGGCGATGCGTCCTGTGGGCAGAGTCAGTGTCAGACGATGCGTTCGCCACTCGGCCCCGGCGATCTTCTCTTCGCGGCGCAGATAGACCTCGCCCTGTTTTGTCCCGAGGCCCTGTATGGTGAATGTCAGGGCGCTCTCGCCGGAGGGGGCGGCATTGCGGGCGGCAAAGGTCAGCACATAGTTCCGGGTTCGATGGGTGGGCAGGTGGATGTCCTGCCGGAGGGTCGAGTTTCCGCCGAGACGTACGCAGAGTGGCGAGTGCCAGCCACCCTCCTGCCAGGTCGCCCCCTCGATATCCCATGCCAGGGGCTCGCTGTCTCCCGGCTCGATACGCTCCAGGTTCGGGTTGCGTAGCACCTGCGCCCACAGGCCCGGATAGACCACATCGCCCAGATGCTCGATGAAGTTGCCGAAAATATTGCGGTCGATCGGCGCAGGCGCGTGCTGCGCGGCATCGATATGGACCGTTGTCGTGTGCCCCGGCGTCGCATTGTTGCGCGTATAGACAAAGAGCGGCGTCTCCGCCGGTGCGGTCACGGTCTTCACGGTTCCTGTCGAAGTCGGCGGTCCCGAAATCGCCTCGACCATAAGCAACGGCCCCACTATTCCCAACAACATTTCGGCGCTCCTATTCCCGCGTATCAGCGTGGATCCTCGGAAGAGTCGTCCGGCTCTTCGTCGTTTTCGTCCTCGTTATTTCCGTCTTCTTCCTCGTCTACGTTCACAAAGTGGGACGCATTCTCCGCGATGAATCGCGCCTGGAACTCCTGTGCCAATCGCGTCAGGCCGGAAGGGCGAAGGGGTAGGGCGGGAGATGGCGGCGATGTGGTCGCTGGCGCTATCGGACCCGCGGAAGGCAGTGGCGGAAGATCGTAGAGAGAGGCCGCCGGTTGAGGCGGCAGGATGTCGTACTCTGCGATCGGAGTTCCGCTCTCCCGTTTTGGCGGCTCCCGATAGCTCCGGATCGTCACTCCCTCCTGCGTCGCAGAGGCGAGGAGCGGAAGCTCGGGATGCCCGCAGAAGCCCACAATCTCACTCCGCACATCTTCCAAATGGCGCTCATCACCCGTTTTGGCGTCGTACAGGCAGAGCCAACTGTCGTGCGCGAATGCGATCTCACGTCCCTCATTGACAAAGGTAAGCCCCTGCTCTTTCTCGTGGTCACACTCCGTGGAGAACTCGGTCAGCAGGGCTCCCGTGGCGACCTCGTAGATGCAGACGACGCCGATATTGGCATGGGACATCCGATAGGGGTTCACCACAAAGGCGAGGCGCGTGCCGTCCGGCGAGAAGGTCGGTTGGTACGCCAGACGTTCCGAGCGTTCTGCGGTGGGCTGTCTATAGTAGCCCAGCGGTCCTTCCTTCTCCGGAAGGCGATAGAGGTGATATCCGCAGGAGTAGCCGCCCCAGGTCGCGCCGATCAGTTCGCCGCCGGGATGCAGGACGGCATTGGCAGAATCGCCGTCTCGATCCAGAAAGAGCATGCGATGTTGGTCGCTCCGATAGTCCCACATCATCCAATCACCGATGCCCTCCTCCTCCTGAACGGTAGGCAGCAGCCAGGCCCACTCCTCGTTCGGGTACCAACCCCCTCCCTGCAGGCTTGTAGGGCAGGGGATTCGCGCGATCTCCAGACCGGTTTGGGTATCGACGATCCGCGCTCCGAAATTCTGAACGATCAGAGCCAGGGCGCGGGCCGGATGCGGCACAGCGGTGACGAAACCGCCGAAATCCGCGATGGGAGGACAGACGACAGAGGTCGCGCGTTGCCATGTCGTGCCCTGTCGATCGAACCCGGTCAGAACAAAGCCTGGAGAGAAGATCTCCTCTTCCTCTTCGAGCAGCATATCGCGCCGGGTGACCGTCATCGACAGTTTCGGCATCGTCGGCGATTCCTGCACGCAGAGGAGGCGGGGAGCCGTCGGATTCCAGGCGATTCCAAGCGGATCCGTTATCTTGAGCGTCTGCGCCTCCCACTGGAGAGGAGGCGAGAGGCCGGGCTGATCCGGCGTCACGACCTTCGGAGGCAGGGCATGCAGCGGGCGCAGCGATCCGGCGTATCTGGCCCAGAACGCCTTTCCCGACGGTTGAGGATCTGGATAGAGCGGGGAGTTGTCCTGGTCGGTATGGCCGATGTCGATATAGGTCGGCAGAGCCAGGGCGTAGAGCGGCAGGGAAGGATGCGCGGCAAAATCGCGGATCGTCGGCAGCATCAACTGCGAGTAGCGCTCCGCTCCATCCTCGGCATCGTAGATCGTGATCCGACCCTGGTCGTTCTCGGCGTTGACAGCGACCACCAGTGCGCGACCACTATTCATATACTGGACGCCGACCTCCTGGAACGAACATTCGGTCGAGATCTCCCGGATGGCCGTGCCGGTCGTCAGATCGAACATGCAGAGCGTGCCGATATTGGCGTGACCATGCCGATTGGAGTTGACCAGCATGGCGAAATAGCGCCCATCCTGGGAGAAGAGCGGACAGCGGACTGTCTGCTCCCGGCGCTGGAGAGCGGGCTCGGTGCAGCAGTGCAGACTGTGCTGTATCTCGCTCAGAATTCGGAACCCGCTCGGTCCACCGTGAAAGCAAGCGGCGATCAGGTGACCATCGGGATGCAGCGCTGCTGTATGGAACCGAAACGCGTGATTTTCCAGAGAGAAGATGCGCGGATTTTTTCCGGGCGTATCCCATAGGACCCAGGCACTCGGGCCACGCTCGCCATGATGGAAGGTCCAGAACCGCTCTCCATCGGGATACCATCCTCCGCAGGTGATGGGCGCCAAGTGGAGACTATCCGGAGATCGATCCAACATCAACTCACGGGCTTCACAGTCGATGATGAAAATCTGGTAGCGATACAGAATGAGCGCGCGATGTCGGAAGGGATGGTGGTAGACGCCGACAAAGGAGGCGAAGCCCTCCGGCCCTCTTTTGGGTTGAAAGGGCAGCGCGCCGATCGCCCTGGTCCTCTCGAACTCCAGATTGAACGCCATGCAGACGGTCATCCCTCGGGCCTCGCCGTTGTGTCCGTCCTGATCGATACTGATCAGCGCACGCTTGGTCGGATGCCACGCGATGCCCAGGACATTCTGCAACGAGATATTCGTATCCATCGTCTCCGCCATGACGTTCCTCTCAATCCGGTGGATGCCGGAGAGTTCTGCATCAGCGGGTACAATTCCTCGTATGAAGACCCTGGTTCACCAACCGCAATCTTTGTATCGGCAGACGCTTGGGGAAGCCTTTGACGGGCTGCCGCCAGTGCTGAAGCGATTTCATGAACAGCCATTGGAAGCGACGGCATGCGGAACGTTTCGGGTGATACGCGGCAGGGGGTGGATAAGAGGGATGTTGGCCACCCTCCTGCATCTGCCTCCGCCCGGAGAGCGGGTGCCGGTGGTGCTTCATGTGCAGATGCAGGGAGAGGTGGAGTCCTGGACACGCAAATTCGACACGCTGCATCTGGTCACACGGCAGTGGCTGCAGGATGGGCTGCTGATGGAGGCCGCGGGGCCGATGCGTTTCGGTTTCCGAATGACAGCCGATGCGATAGGGATGCGCTTTGAGTTCGCGCGCTGCTGGTTTGTCGGGATACCGCTCCCGTCTGCGCTCTCTCCGCAGGTGAACGCCACGGTGTCGGAGTATGAGGAGGGATGGTGGCTGCAGGTACGCATCGACTTTCCTCTGTTGGGAATGCTGACCCGGTATGAAGGAAAGGTGACATCACAATGCTGACCGCGCTCTGGCTGCTAGTGGCACAAGGCGCTTTGGGCGCGTTCGACACGGTCTACTACCACGAATACAAACTGCGCCTGCCCGCCCAACCCCATGCGCGACATGAACTGCATCTGCATGCGCTGCGCGATTTTGTCTACGCTCTGCTGTTCGGATCGATCGGCTGGCTGACCTGGAACGGCCTGCTCGCCTGGATCTGTCTGGCGTTGCTGCTGACGGAGATCGTCATCACCCTGGCTGACTTTTTGGAAGAAGACCGCACCCGCAAACTGCCGCCCGGCGAACGCGTGATGCACGCCATCATGGGGATCGTGTTCGGCCTGTTCCTGGCCTATCTGCTGCCCCAAACCGTTCGCTGGATGCATCAACCCACCGGTTTCGGCCATGTATATTACGGTCTGCTCTCGTGGCTGCTGACCCTGATGGCAGGCGGCGTCTTCCTCTCCGGCCTCCGAGACTACCTCAGCTCCAAAGCCTCCCGGTAGGAGCCTCGGGGAGCACGGATATGTGTGAGTCCTTACACGGTCATCTCCTCCAGGTCCTGCCTCCTGCATGGGCCATTTGAAGAAAACGATGGTTCTCTTTCCGCTCGGGCCACCTCGCGACACATTGGCTGAAGATCGTCACTGCGGAATCGTATTCCTTCAGTTTTAGGTAACATTCTCCCAGGGAAAATAGAGCCAGTGGGCTTTCGGGATTTTGTCGCCACGACTCTTCAAAATCAGTAATGGCTTCCTGAAACCGCCCTAAATCCATGTAGGTCAGGCCACGGTTATCGAGGGCTTCGGTGAGCAAGGGGAAGCAATCCAACGCATCTGAAAAAGCCGAGATCGCTGGTTCATAACGCTTGTTGTCTGCCAGCATGCAGCCTGTTTGGTAGTGCTCCAGAGCTCTATTCAGTACCGCGTTCAGATCTAATTTAGTTTCGGAGGCATAGCGTCGCCAGTCTGTCTGTCTGAGATATTCGTGGTATCCAATCAGTTCGGCATCCCCGATGGTCAATCGCCCAAGCCACTGTCCTCTCGTTTTCAACTCGGCAGGACCGATGGGAACATGATAGATAGCGACGGCCAGTGTATTCACCTCTTCCATCCGGGGAGGCGACGTTGAGGGCTGATAGATCAGACAATGCAGTGTGTCTGTCTCGGCCTCCGTTTGAAGGATCTTATACACCCGATACAGCCCATCAAAGCACTTGAGCGCAATCACATCGCCCTTTTCCATCGGTGTCTCCTCAAAAGCAAATACTTTAGCCTTCCATTAGTGGCCGATTAATGCGAAAGAGCGATCATAGTGCGGGCAAAGTCAGCAGCTTCGTGCTGGTTTGTCGGGGTGGAGTCCACCAACTGCCAGCAGGCTTCGGCATCCGCATGTCGTCCTGCCTGCGAGTAGAGACACCCAAGCGTCAGACCCGCTTCCGCCGCGGCGTGTTGTCGCTGCTCTGCGGAAGTGTCGCCATTCAGAGAGCTCTCCATAGGCGTGAACTGACCGTCCATCATCGCCTTGAGTTCCGGCTCTGCGGTGGCAAAGGGCTGCCTGGCGATGGTCCACACCACCTTCAAGGGATAGTTCTCGACAGCCACCGCTTCATTCGCATTGCCGCATCCGCTATTATTCTCTCCCGGAGCACGCGCCAACCACTTCAGAGCCTCTCCATAGGAGTTACGGAGGGCGTTGCTATGGGCGAGCCCATAGGTCGCTATCTGTCTAGCCCAGGATCGACCCCACTGCGGCTCTCCAGGTGGAACCGTAGCCAGGACGCTCTGGAACTCCTGTTCCGCCTCCGGCAGCCAGCCCTGCTCCAGGTAGATCCGTCCTATCATGGCAGGCAATAACTCTTTACTTTCCTTCACCTTCAATCCTAGATCCTTCGGTTGGAACAGTTGGCATAACCGGTTGCCTTGTTCACGTGCTCGAACCCGATCCTTTTGAGCAACCGATTGAGCGAACGCATGCACCAGACTGCGCGCTTCTTCGGACTGACGGTGATCGTCCCAGTACTCCAGAAGGCGATGTTCCAAGGTTTGAGGGGTGTGTGGTTCTTCCGAGCGCACATGACCCAGATAGAGCCGATAATCGCCGTGGGAGACATAGCGCGGCCCGAACGCAACCAGAACTCCTGCCCAGGCTAGCCCTAAGACGAGGCCACCCGTCAGCAATGCCTTCCGTCTCTCGGTCCAGAGATGCCGCGCAAACAGGTAAGCGCCTGCAAGAAGCAGGCCGATTACACCGTATCGATTTGCGAACTGTCTTAAGGTTCTGGGTTTCATGGGCGCTCCTTGCATTCCCATCCTGTAAATCTTGTTAATCCTGTCTAAAATGCATTTCTTTTGACAGGATTAACAAGATTTACAGGATTACGGGCGGGGATTTTGCTGTTCTACCTGATTAGACCGCGTTGGTGGGGGAAGGGTTCAGAGAGCTTCCGAAAATCTTGAGTGCGTTATGGGGGTGGGGAGGCGTGTTCTTTGGCTTGTTGAGGAAACCAGGTTCCCATGAGGAGCGCCATGATCGGCATGTGCATTATCTGATCGGATGTCTCTGCGGTTCCGCTGGAGTACTGGGCCAGAGCGTCTGTCATCACCTGGTTCATCTGGGTGGAGTTCAGGTTCAGAAGCTGTTCCATCTGCAGTCGTTGGAGTTGCTCCAGGCGTTGGGCGACGGAGAGAGAGGGATCGGTCTCTTCCTGGGTGGCGTAGAGAATGTAGGTGGGGCGGACGGCAAAATGGTGCGCGGTTAGTTTGGCCGGGAACTCCGTGGTGGTGAGGTCGGATTGCAGAGTGACGCTTTGCCGGGATGCTGCATTTTCGAGATGGAGCAGGGCTGGAGGCATGTGATCCAGGAGGCGCATTGTGGCGGATAGGTTGCGTGCCGAGGGGGCGGGGGAGGCAGCGGTCGGCGGCTTCTGGTAGACGGCATGCCAGGCGGAATCCGGGATGGATTGGGTGAGGAGATCGAGGGCCTGTATCAGCGTCTTCTCGTTGGAGGGACGTGTAGGAGATGTGGGTACGAAAAGAGTTGGATCGATCAGGATACGAATGTCGTACCGTTTTGCCAGTATGGCGGCGATCTCGCGCAGGGTGTCGAGATGGTTTTGGGGAGCTGTCGCGCCTGCATCCGGGGCGGCTGTCGGAGCCGAATCCAGTGGCGGGCCGCTCTGGACCGTTTTGATGAAATGTTGAATCATCGCGTCCCGTGTGTCAGGAGCGGTATTCTGCCAGGCCGCCAGGCCGGCTTCTCCCGTCGCGTGCAGTGCCGCTTCGCGTGCTGTCGCCATCAGGTTTTGCATCACCTGCATGCCAAGCCGCGCCGGATTGGGCCGTTGTGCGGGTGGGAGTTGAGCGAGAAGTTTCCCCTGTTGCTGTTGGGATTCCGCGATGCGTTCCACAGCAGTTTTACCATCGGCGGGCAGCGCTGTGTTGTAGAGCAGATAGACCGGCTTGGGGTCCAGAAGGTCGATTTCTTGCTGCGCCTCCGGTGTCCGGGAGCGAGGCAACGAGAGCAGGAGGGCGCCGGACTTTTTCCCGGAACTCTCTACCAGGAGTTCGGCCTGTGTCAGGCGATTCAGTGCGCGGACGGCGGCAGCCAGTTTTGCAGGAGATGGCAACTCTGCCTCACGTTTTAGAGAGAGGCGTTGCCAGACGGCGTGCTTCATCTGACGGGTTAAATCGGTGAGGGCTGCCGTCAGAGTAACGCTCTTCTCCGCCTTCACGAGAGTAGCGGGCGCTTCGATCTCCGGGTCCAGGACGATCCGCACCTGATAACGCTGGGCCAGCACATCGAGATACTTCGCCAGATTCGCAGGCGCATTGGAGGCGGAGAAGGGAAGCGGGTTGCTGCCGGCAGGCGGAGTCGCCTGCGCGATAGCCTCAGGAGCCAGGGATAGGCTGCTCAGACAGGCAGCAGTTGCAATCATCGCCATCTTGTAGGCGATCGAAAGACGAGTTTTCATGGAGGCTTCCTTGCTTTCAGGAGAGAGGGACGGGAGAGGTCAGGCCCGTCCAGGCGTGGTTAGGAGGTCGCGAACGCGTTTACGGCGCGACCAGAGGAGGGAGCAGAGAGTCAGCGGCAGCCAGAGAACTCCCAGGCGGAAATCCAGCACAGCCCCTTCAACGGTGGTGCCCAGAGCCGGAACCAGCAGTACGCTCGCCACAGGCAGGGAGCAGAACCCGACGATAGTCAACCCTGTGATCGCAGACAGTTGTGAGGGACCGGAATGGAGATACTTGCCGACGTACCGACCGCCGAGAATCGGGACGAGCACGAAGGCCAGCACGCATCCGCACTGTAAGGCGCGAAAGCACAGCGGGCTCTCGGTGAAGACGTAGGCGTAGGCCAGACCGATCAGCAGCAGCATGGCGACGATGAGCGGACGGCTGAAAAGCGCGGCGGCGGTTCTCCCCGGAGACGGTCGCTGGACAGCCGACTGCGCCAGCCGCTGCCCGATCTGCGCGGCGTCGCCGAACAGGCGTATCGCCTCCATCCGTGCCTCTTCGGGCGTCAGGCCCAGCTCCTCTTCCGCATGGGCGATCTCCTGGAGATGCTGGCGCGCCTCTTCCCGCCACTCGGCCCGCTCCGTTTGCGGCAGAGCGCGCAGGGACTGTTCCACGGTATCGAGATACGACTCAAATAGGTTGAGAGACATGGGGAGTACCTCCGATCACATTCTCGACGGCTTCGACAAACTCGCGCCAGGAGCGGGTCCGCGCCACGATCTCTGCGCGTCCCGCTTCGGTCAGTTCATAGACTTTGCGGGCCGGCCCGGACGGTTGCGGCTCCCAGCGGCTCACGACCAGACCCTCGGACTCCAGCGTCCGCAGTGCAGGATAGAGCGACCCTTCTCCCAGGCACAGCGCCTCTTTGCTGCGTCGTTCGATCTCCCGCGCGATCGCATAGCCATGCAGAGGGCCTTGCTGCAAGACCGCCAGCAGCAGCGTAGGCGTGTTGCCTTTGAGGAGTTCACCGTGTTCTGTCTGTCGTTGTTTTGCCATGTCAGGAATTATACATCAATATTTGATGTATGTCAAGTGTAGGGGCAATTGGCAGTAGTGGGGTCATCCGTGTAGGATGAGAACTGCCGGGACGGCGATCTGTAGAGGGAAGTCTGATCTTGATGTGGAAATCCTAGTTCCATACAGACAGCGGATATGGAGGGGCGGGAGAGAGGAGAAGGGGGATGGAGGGAAGGGTCACAGCGGTAAGCAGGAGTGCGACGCACACGTTCAGCAAAGAGAACGGGGTGTCTATTCGGCTGGTAGCGGGATTAGGGGTGGAAGGGGACGCGCACTGCGGGGAGACGGTCAAGCATCGCTCGCGCGTGGCGCAGGACCCGACGCAGCCTAATCTACGCCAGGTGCATCTGATCCATTCGGAACTGCATGAAGAGTTGCGTGCAGGCGGATTTGAGGTGGCGGCGGGGCAGATGGGGGAGAATATCACCACACAGGGCGTCGCTCTGCTTGACCTGCCGACCGGCACGCTGCTGCATCTCGGTGACACGGCAGTTGTGGAAGTAACAGGTTTACGCAATCCCTGCCCACAGTTGGACCAGTTTCAGTCCGGCCTGTTGGCAGCGGTACTGGATCGCGACCCGGCGGGCAATCTGGTGCGCAAGGCAGGCATTATGGGAGTGGTGAGAGTGGGCGGCGAGGTCTCTCCCGGAGATGGAATCCGGGTCGAGTTGCCGCCCCAACCTTATAAACCGTTAGAGCGGGTCTGAGCGTGCCTTCAGGCATCTATGGGGGCTCGTCGGCGATGTAAAAGTAGGAGGGCGAGGGCTCAAAAAAGTGGCCTCCTCTCCACGGTATGTTTTGGAGACGAGGCCGAATGGGGATTTTGGGTGGTGCAATACGGCAGGTCGCTATCGATGCGGCATCGGGATTCAGGAGGGCTTCTTGATGATCTCGTCGAGCTCTTTCTGCACGGTCTGCAGCGCCTTCTGCAGGGCCTCTTTGCGGTCAGGATCCTTCTCTTTATCGATCTGCTTCTGAAGCGCCATCTTGTGGGCGGTCTGCAGCGCCTGTGTCGCAGGAACGGCGGTATCCGGGGGAACGCCTACTCCCTCCCAGTTCGTCTTTGTGATCGGGTTGATGGCACGCCCTGCGGGCACGAAGACCGCGAAATGGGCGTTGATGCGCTCCATGCCGCCGGGATTCGCGCCGCCGCCCGTCGTCTCCCCGATAATGGTGGCGCGCTTCTGCGTTTTGAGATTGTAGGTGAACTCCTCCGCGCCGGAGAAGGTGTATCTGCTGGTGAGCACATAGACATCTTTGCCGACATAGCGTTTGCCGGAGATATGCGGCAACGTCCAGAACTGGCGTGTGCTGTTGTCGGGACGCCAGTAGATGTCGTTGAGATGGATCGGCTCCGAGTCGAACAGATAGCTGCACGCGACCGCGACCATCGCGGGATCGCCGCCGCCGTTCTTGCGCATATCGATGATCAGCGCGTCGGTGTTGGAGAGGAAGTTCATGGCGCCCGCGAGCGTCTCCCCGGCCTCTTCGGGGTCCTGGAAGAAGCGGAAATCCAGGTAGCCGATGTTGCCCGGCAGCCGCTCCACCTTCTCAAAACCCCAGTTCATGAGTCGGCCCTGATGCAGGTAGTCTTCGCGCTGCTTCTGCTTTTCCGCCTCGGTCGGTGTGGCTTGCGAGTTCTCTTCCGGCGTCGGTCGGGTGGAGTAGCGGACGCGCAGATGCTTGTCGTGGCTGACCGCCTGCAGGTCCTGGGTCAGTTTGTCCGCGAATGCAGGGCCTTCATTCAGGGTGTCGTACTCCTGCTTCTTCATCCGCTCGTGAATGGCCGTCTCCATCTTTTTGGCCACCTCGGGAAAGACATACTCCTCGTTCAGTTTCTTCAGTACGCCCTCGATGACCTCGCTCCGGACTGTGCCATCGATGGGCGCGCTCGGAGCGGGGGCTGCCTGCCGCGCGTGCAGCGCCGTCAGGCCGCACAACATTCCGCAGGAGGTGAGCAGCGCCAGAGACGCGCCGCCGGTGATAGTTCGCATGGTGTTTCTCCTTTTCATTCTCAGTCCTTTGCGCTGCGACTATGGACTCGGAATCGATGTCGTTTGCTCTCGTCCCTGACAACTGCGCACGCCGTTCAGCAGCAGTTCGGCGATGGCGTCGATTTTACGTTCGATCTCTTCGCGTGCTCCTAACTCCCGTGCGCTCAGACTGTAGGGGAGCAGAGCATTGGTGGCCAGCAAGAGCGTCTGCGCCGTCTGAAAGGCATCCTGGCAGGTGAAGAGTTCCCGTCGCGTTCCCTCTTCCAGAACCGAGGCGAACAGGGTGGCTTCCTCCGCGAAGTAGCGCTCTCTGCGCGCCAGATAGGCGGGTCGGAGCGCGGCGAACAGGGCATCGAAACTCTGATAGTAGGGCTGCACCGTGTCGAATCGGAACAGGACTCGTGTCCGGAGCATCTGCCGCAACTTCTCATCGGGTGCCTGCGCCGTCTGCGCCACTTCCCGCAACTGATCCAGCAGTCGCGCCACGACTCGGTCGATGGAGGAGAGCGCCACCTCCTCCTTATTGACAAAGTGAAGGTAGATGGTGCGCTTGCTGATGCCCGCTTCGCGCGCGACATCGTCCATCGTCATCTTCTGGTAGCCGTAGCGCGCCAGCAGGCGATCCACGGCATCCAGCGTAATGTCGCGCAGATCCCGGCGCGACCCGGTTATGTCAGGGGAGTGTATCATGACACCAGTATACCAGATCAGTGTTTCAGTATACTATAGGGAAAGACGGAAATGTTCCCACGCGGTTTCACGGAATAGGGGCCGCTCTATCTATTTCCGACATGCGGGAGATCCAACTCTTTTGCGCCTGCCGTTTTGAGGAGGGTGACGATACTGGTTGCCTGGAGATGTTTTGCCATAGGAAGTGCTAACTGGTTATCCGGCAGGTTGGGATCTGCGCCGTGCTGAAGCAGATAGGACACCATCGCAGGTTGGTTCCTGTTGATGGCGCATTCGAGGGGAGTGGAGGCGACAGTACAGCCGAGACGGCCGGATGCGTTGGGATCGGCTCCACACTGCAAGAGCAACTTCATGGCTTCCATATCCGTGGCGTCGCAGGCGAGAACCAGACACTGTTGGGGATATGCAGGGTGCGCGCCTCTCTTGAGCAGGAGGATTGCGCTGGGACGACTGTAGCGAAACTCAAAGGTGGCATCGACCAGGGTTTTGCCATCGATATCGCAGATATTCGGCTGCGCTCCTGCATCCAGCAGAAGTTGAACGATGGGAGTGATATTCTTCTCTTTGGCGTCTCTCCTGCCCATCGAAGCCTGATAAGCGGTGATAAGAGCCGTGGGACGATAAGAGACCGGATCGGGCTTGGAGACGAACAGGTCCAGGAGCCGTTGGCGCAGAGAAGGTTGAGGCCACGAGGAGAGATCTATGGCATTAGGGGACGCTCCGGCACGCAGCATTTGTCGAACGGCAGAGACATCCAGGTTGTCGCAGGCGACGATGAGTTCGCGGTCGAGTCGTTGCTGCCGGCGCATCTGGTAAAATGCCCCTGTAGGCGCAGCGATCAGAAAGAGAACGGCAGCCGATACGAACAGGATTGTAATGGGTCTATTCTTCATCCAACTCCTCGCGTGAAAGGGTAGGAAAGGAACACTTGATATGATGAGAGGTCTTAATCAAGCATATGTTTCCGGGAACGCCAGTCGAGCAAGGCGAAGCCTGACATTGTTGGTCACTCTTCTGGGAATGGTAGGACTCGCGTGTCGTGCCTCGGCCCAGATCGAGACGCTGGGGGGTCTCGAATTCTATGGCTTGAAACAGGTGTCTGAAGGAGAGGTGCGGGAAGCGGTGCAGTTGAAGGAAGGAGATGCCGTGCCGGCGACGCCGATGGCTATGGAGGCGATCAAGCGTCGTCTGCTGGCGTTGCCCGGCGTTCAGGATGTGACGCTCAATCGGGTCTGCTGCGTCCAGGGAAAGACGGTGTTCTTTGTCGGGATCGAGGAGAAGGGGCGACGTGCCTTGCAGTTTCGAGTTGCGCCCCAGGGCAAGGTGCGCCTCGATCCGGAGGTGGTGGAGGCAGGCGAGGCGTTCAATAAGGCGTTGACGGAAGCGCTCACGCAGGGCGATACGACGGAAGATGAAACGCAAGGGTATGCCCTGATGCACTATCCTGGCGGTCGGGCCGTGCAGGAGCGCTTTCTCGGCTTTGCTCGCCCGGATCCTCGGCGGTTTCAGGATGTGCTGCGGCACTCTTCCGACGCTTCGCATCGCGCTTGGGCCGCGCAGGTGTTGGGCTACGCGGCGATCGACAACCAGAAAGTGATCGATGACCTGGTGTTCGGAATGTCCGATCCCGACTCGAATGTCCGCAACAATGCGATGCGCGCGCTCGCGGTGCGGGCGGTCTACTTGCAGGATCATCCGAACGTTCACGTCCATATCCCCTCGCTGCCCTTTGTGCGACTGCTGAACTCTCTGGACTGGACGGATCGCAATAAAGCGGGCTTTGCGCTCATTCAGTTGTCCCGGAAGCGAGATGTCGCGCTGCTGAAGAGCCTGCGCAAAGAGGCGCTACCTGCGCTCATCGAGATGGCGCACTGGACACGCTCCGGCTACGGGCAGCCGGCGTTTGTCCTGCTGGGACGCATGGTCGGCCTCTCCGACGAAGCGATTTTTACGGCATGGCAGCAAGGCGACTATGCAAAAGTGTTGACAGCCATCCGGGGATCTTGAATTCCTCTACCGCCAGGGATGGCAAGCGCCAAAACAACCTCCTCCCGCAATTTGTAGTGTGAAATAGATCACTCTATGCGTATTTAGCTGGTAATTCCCCGGTTTTGCCCACGTTTTTGTATACGCTCTCATGCTAGAATAGAGCCGAATTGGGCTGCACGCTATCGCACCGGAGGGCACAATATGGTGGCCCTCTCGCACGGGGAAGCGTACCCTCTGGAGGGGTGGTATACGAGAGCGGAACAAGGGTGTCCCTGCTGTCCCTTCTTCAAAGCGCATCCTGATTCTCCTCGCGGTATGGAAATCAAAAGGAGTAACAATGAAACGAAGTCGTATCCGCATGATGAGTGGCCTTGGAATCGCGGCGCTGGCCGGGGAACTTATTTTCGCCGGTCAGGCGCCTGTCAAAAGCGATCCGCCCGCCGGACCCGCCACCTTGATCACGGCCAATGAGTTTGGACTATCGAAAACGGCTTTGACCGACGGCGCGGTATTCGATCTGCGCAACCCCTTCTTCAAACCGATCGGGACCAACGGGCGGTCCTGTGTCACCTGTCATGCGCCCCAGGACGGCTGGACCATCAGCCCCTTCGACGTCCAGGTGCGGTTTCTGCTGACAGGAGGGCGCGATCCGATCTTCAGCAGCGTCGACGGCACGAACTCTCCGAACGCCGATCAGTCCACCCTTAAGGCCCGCTACGCTGCCAGCACGATGCTGCTCAACAGAGGCTTGATCCGGGTCGGAATCGGGATTCCCGCCAATGCGGAGTTCACCCTGACGCACGTGGACGATCCTTATGGCTACGCTTCCGCAGCGGAACTGTCGCTATTCCGCCGACCGATGCCGACGGCCAATCTCCAGTTCCTGACAGGCGTGATGTGGGACGGGCGCGAGTCCACCCCGCTGACCGGGACGCTTCCCGTCGGTATCGCCACCTACTCGGATGCGGTCAATCGGTCGAATCTGCTGGCGGACCTGGCGCATCAGGCGAACGATGCGACCCGGGGACACGCGCGGGCCGATCGCGACCTCACTCCGGCAGAAACGCAGGCGATCGTCAAGTTCGAACTCTCGATCATGGCGGCGCAGCAGACCGACTTCAAGGTCGGGGCGCTGGACATTCAGGGCGCGGAGGGCGGAGCGAACTATCTCGCCGATCAACCCTTCTACGTCTCTATCAACGATGTCCTGGGAGCGGATCACTACGGCAACGCCTTCAATGCGGCGTCCATGTCTCTCTATCACGACTGGGCCAACAGCCACAATGCGAAACGCGCGCAGATCGCGCGGGGAGAGGCGCTGTTCAACTCCAAGCCCATCAACATCACCAACGTGGGGGGCCTGAACGACGATCTGAATGCGCCGGTGATCCACGGCACCTGCACCACCTGTCACGACTCGCCGAATATCGGCCATCACTCCGTCGCGCTGCCCATCAATATCGGCCTGACGGACGCGTCACGTCGGACCCCCGATATGCCGCTCTATACCCTGCGCAGCAATGTCACGGGGGAGACGATGCAGACGACCGATCCGGGCCGCGCCCTGATCACCGGCAAGTGGAAAGACATTGGCAAGTTCAAAGGCCCGGTCCTGCGCAACCTGGCAAGCCGGGCCCCTTACTTCCATAACGGACTGGCGACGGATCTGAACGAGGCCGTTGACTTCTACGACACCCGCTTCAATATCGGCTTTACACCGCATGAGAAAGCCGATCTGGTCGCCTTCCTGAAGACCCTCTGATCACGAATACGGCGCGTCAGGGAACCTGAAGGAATAGCAAGCCGTAGAGTATAAGGCAGACAAGCTGTCTTAACCTCTACGGCTTTCGGGTTCCCGGACCCGGGCTGTGGTAACGGCCGGAGAATTTGTAAACGTGACTTTTAACCCGCTTCGACACCGTCCTGTTCCGGTGTTGCCCGAACGACCCCGCATCCATCCCGTAGCCAATCATATGCATCGCTCCTATCCCGTCGGACGGCAGAACTTCTCCCGGGCGTGCCAGGGCGAGACTCTGACCCTGACCATCTGCACGGAAGACTCGTTTCCCGAACACGTGCAGGCGAACCTCTTGCTGACCTTGAATGTGCAGCAAGGCGAGGGTTGGGCCAGAGTTCCCTTTCTGCGTACGGATGAGCAGACGCTGGTTTGTGAAGTCACGCTCGAACGTTCGGGCCTCCATTCGTTCCGGGCCGAGTTCTCGCTCGATAGCGGCGTCACGTGGTTGCCGGATACCGTGCCCGACGCCTGGGCTTTGGTCGATCCGCCGCAGGTGGATGGTCTCCGTCTCTACAGTCTGATCCCCACGATCTCCGGCACCGTGCGCGACTGGACCGCCGATCTGCCGCGTATCCATGCGATGGGCTTCAATGCGATCCATCTGCTGCCGATCACCGCACTGGACACCTCAGAAAGTCCGTACTCCGCCAGCGATCTGTTCGATATCGATTATAGTTATCTGGAGGACGGGAGCCAGGTGGACAGCCTGTCGCAACTGGAGGATTTTATTGCGGCGGCAAAGGCGCTCGGTATGCGGCTCTGCTTCGATCTGGTGCTCAACCATGTGGGAGTGGACAGCAAGATGGCGCGGCGCGCTCCGTACTGGATCGTGCCGGACGAGCATGAGCCCGATGGACTGCGGCGTGCTTACTACTGGTACGATGGCGGCTGGTGCAACTGGACCGACCTGGTTTTGATCAACTACGAGCATCCGTCCGAGGCGATCCGCGCCGAGATCTTGGCCTACATGACCGCGTATGCGCTGTTCTGGGCGAAATATGCCAACGACACCGGCGGCTTCGTGCGTTTCGACAACCTGCACGGCAGCGATCCCGACTTCATTCAGGCGGTCGCACGTGCGCTGCACACGGAGTATCCGGAGGTCGGTATCCTCGCCGAGTATTTCACCGACGAAGGCACTCTCCTGCACACCGGGCCGGAGTGGGGGCTCAACCTCATTCTCGCCACGCCCTGGAACTACAAATTTGTGCCGCAGCTTCGGGAGTACTTGATCTATATCCATCGTGTCTCCGAGCATATCCGCTACTTTATGCCGATCACATCCCATGACTCCGGTACGCCCGCGCAGGAGTTCGGCAGCGCCGATGCCACGATCCCGCGCTATGTCGCCGCCGCTCTGTTGGGCACGGGAGCCACGGGCATGGCGCAGGGCGTGGAGTTCGGAGCCCCGGAAAAGATCGACTTTATCGGCAGGAAACCGAAGCGAGTGTTTCCTGCGGAGGCGAAATACGCCCCGTTCCTTAGCCGAATCAACGCTATTCTCGCGGAGAATCCGGCCCTCCGATGCGGCGCGAACTGCACCTTCGTGGATGAGGGGCATGACGCGATCATCGCGGCGTTTCGGCAAGACACAGGCCCGGATGCGATCGGATTTCTCGTGGTATGCAATTTCGACATCCTTGGCCCGCAGCGTCTCGTGGTCGATCTCGGGCCGCTCCTGGGAACCACCGAGCCTGTCACGTATTGCGAACTGTTAAGCGGGGAATCGCATGCCCTGCCGACCTCACGCCTGGAACTTCTGCTGCCTGCCTGCACCGCTCAAGTACTGAAATTTCCCACGTCGTTCCGATCCCCATAACGATTACCGTAAGGTGCAGGCGCATCGCCTTCAAGGTTGTGCCTGCACCCCCATGCCCCTTCCCGCTTCTACATTCCGCACGCGACCCGATTTCGGCCCTGCCCGACTGTCTTACAGATCGCGGGCTGCATAATCTCTTTCCGTCCCAACAAGGAACTACTTTCTGTGGAGTAACAGGGTGTCAATACGCCGTTTTGCGGACAGGTTGCAGACTGCATCGGGTTACAATCCACGATAAGACCTTCATGCAAGCGTCCATCCGGAACTGGCCTGAATCGAACCACTCGGAGATAGAAACAAACAACACCCATGTTCTTGGAACGATTGATAACCCGCGGGCGTGTCACACAACACGCGAATGGAGCAGCATCATGACAGCACAGATCACCACGCCAATCCTCGAAAAGAACTCTGTCATCGCCATCTACGGCACGCATGACCTGGCGGAAGGCGCCGTGAAAGCCCTGCAGCATCAGGGTTATGATATGACCAAACTGTCGATCGTCGGCAAGGACTACCACACGGAAGAACATGTCGTGGGCTACTACACTGCCGGCGACCGTATGAAAGCCTGGGGGAAAAACGGCGCCTTCTGGGGCGGCCTGTGGGGCATGCTGTTCGGCTCCGCGTTCTTTTTCGTCCCGGTCGTAGGGCCGATTCTGGTGGCCGGCCCCCTTGTCGTCTGCATCGTGGGGGCGCTGGAAGGGGCGGCGATCATGGGCGGCTTGAGCGCCCTGGGCGCGGCCCTTGTCAGCATTGGGGTTCCGAACGATAGCGCCCTGAAGTATGAAACCCAGCTCCAGGCCGGAAAGTTTGTCCTGATCGCACACGGAACGCCGGAAGAGATCGCTCGCGCCAAAGCGCTTCTGGAACTGACCCAGCATGAAGGCATCACGACCCACACCGTGTAGAGGCAGCGCACTTCCTATCGCACTCCGGAGCCCTGCTGGCGTGGTCGCATCATGCACCTCCATTACGAATTAATGCCGTCTCCACAACCCCCCGTTTAGTGGATGCGATCGCGTGTGCTTTGATCTATAATGCGATTATGAAGACGGCTTCACACGCCTGGCTATTGGAGGGGGATCGTGATGTTTCGTAGAATCCTGGTTTGTTTGGACGGTTCGGCCTGCTCTCTGGACGCCGCGCAAGTCGGCGCTGCCCTCTCGGGGCGTTTCGGCGCGGAGGCGCTGGCGCTCCATGTGTTCGATGCCGGTTTCGCGTATCTGGGCGCGTGGGCCATCGAAGTCGATCAGGACAGTGTGGACCGTTGCGCTCGCGAACAGAAAGCAGAGATTGAACAGAGTGTCCGCCCCCTCTTCGAGCGATTGGGCGCTCCTGTTCGTATGATACAGAAATGGGATCATCCGGTGGAGAGCATTCTGCGGGTGGCGGAAGAGGAGAAGGTGGATCTCATTGTGATGGGCAGCCACGGCAGGGGAGGCGTCGGAGAGCTGATCCTTGGCAGCGTCTCCACCGGTGTGCTCCATCACTCCCCCTGCTCCGTTCTGATCGTGCGCGGAGAGCATGCCCCGGATGGCCTGGGAGAGTTCCGGAACATTGTGCTGGCTTCCGACGGTTCGGAGAGCGCGCAGAAAGCCGCTGCGGTCGCCATTGACATCGCCGAGAAGTTCGCCGCTCCGCTGTCCGTCCTGAATGTGTGTCCTCCCCCGGACTCGTTCCGACTGCCTGGGGATAACTATCTCCCTCTCAGCGCCTGCGACGCCGATCTCTATGCCACCAGGCTCCTGGGATCCGTGACTAAAAGTGTCGGAGAGCTTATCGGCACGAGGGAGATCGCCTGCTCCTATCATCAGGAGTTCGGCCATACCGAGAAACTCCTCCTGCGCCTCGTCGAACAGCAGAAAGCAGACCTGGTAGTGATGGGAAGCCGCGGGTTGGGCGGCTTCGGCCGGATGCTGCTCGGCAGTGTTTCCCACTATATGACGCATCATGCTCCGTGTCCGGTGCTGGTGGTGCGGTGAAGAGCACAGCGCTGTCCGTTGTGGACACTCTGCAGCAGGTATTGCGTTAAAATCATTGTGTGTCCGTGCATCACGGACCAGCCAGGAGTTTTCATTTTTGCAAGTTGTCACCAAGAAATCGATCGAATCCCCGGACACGCCGCCGGTCACTCCCTTCTGGAGCTTGAGTGGCGACGTTCTGCTGAGTCAGTTGCAGTCGTCCGTGCAGGGGCTGAGGGGAGAGGAGGCAGGGAGGCGTCTGGAGTCCAACGCCGACCATCGCCTCGGGGGGCGGAAGCGCGCGACGCCGTTCGTCCTGCTGCTCTCACAGTTCCGCAGCCCGATCGTTCTGCTGCTGCTCTTTGCGGCCGGCCTCTCGATGTTTCTGGGAGAGCGTGCCGAGGCCGCCATCATCTTTGTCATCGTGTTTGTCAGCGGTCTGCTGGGCTTCTGGCAGGAGCACAGCGCGACCGATGCGGTAGAGAAACTGCTGGAAGTCGTTCAGATCAAGGCGTGCGTGCGCCGTGACGGGCAGACGGGGGAGATCGCGCTGGACACGATCGTGCCGGGAGACATCGTGCTGTTCAGCGCGGGCGACGTCATTCCGGGCGACTGTCGGGTCCTGGAATCCAATGTTCTGACCGTGGACGAAGCGGCGCTGACCGGCGAGACCTTTCCCGCCGAGAAATCGCCCGCCACCGTTCCCGCCGATACCGCGCTCAGCCACCGCACCAACACGCTCTACATGGGCACGCATGTCATCAGCGGCACGGCGACTGCTGTTGTCGTCCATATCGGGAAAGACACGGAGTTCGGCAGCCTCTCGGAAAAGCTGCGCGCCCATCCGGCGGAGACGGAGTTCGAGCACGGTATCACGCGTTTTGGCTATCTGCTGATGGAACTGACGCTGCTCTTGGTACTCGGGGTCTTCGCCGTCAATGTCTACCTGCACAAGCCGGTGCTCGAATCGTTTCTGTTTGCGCTGGCGCTCGCCGTCGGCCTCACTCCCCAACTGCTGCCTGTCATCATCAGTGTCAATCTGGCGCATGGGGCGCGGAAGATGGCGGCGGCGAAGGTCATCGTCAAGCGTCTGGCCTCGATCGAGAACTTCGGCAGCATGGATGTCCTCTGCTCCGACAAGACCGGCACCCTGACGGAGAGCACGGTCATCCTGCGCTCAGCCCTGGATGCGGAGGGCACGGACAGCCCGCGCGCCCTGCTGTTCGCCACACTCAATGCGACGCTTCAGACCGGATACGCCAATCCCATCGACGAGGCGATCCGCGCCCATGCTACGCTGGACCTCTCTGCCTATCGCAAGAGCGGCGAAGTGCCGTACGACTTCGCCCGGAAGCGACTGAGCGTCGTGGTCGAGCAGGGAACGGAACGCTTCGTGATCTCCAAAGGCGCGCTGTCGAACATCCTGGCGGTCTGCACGCAGGTGGAATCGGCGCAGGGCGTTCTGACGGACATCCGGCCCGCACTTGGTTCGCTTCACAAATGTTACGAGGAGTTCAGCAACCAGGGGTATCGCACGCTGGGAATCGCCTATCGCCTTTTGCCCGCGACCGTTGCGGGAGCGAATGGAGTGGCGGCGGCGGTCACCAAAGAGTGCGAGAGCGAGATGGTCTTCCTGGGGTTCCTGGTGCTGGAAGCGCCGCTCAAGGCAGGCGCGGCGGAGGCGATCGAGCGACTGAAGAAGCTCGGAGTCGCCCTCAAGATCATCACCGGGGACAATGCGCTCGTAGCGGCAAGCATCAGCCGGCAGGCCGGTATTCCGGAACCTCAACTCCTGACCGGCAGCGAAATGGCACATATGAGCCCGGCGGCCCTGCTTCAGCGTGTCAGCCGTGTCGATGTCTTCGCGGAGGTCGAGCCCAACCAGAAGGAGCGCATTATCCTTGCGCTGCGTAAGGCGGGCCATGTGGTGGGCTATATGGGCGACGGCATCAACGATGTCTCCGCGCTGCACGCGGCCGATGTCAGCCTCTCCGTCGCGGAGGCGGTGGATGTGGCGAAAGAGGCCGCCGATATCGTTCTGCTCGAACGCGATCTGAGTGTCCTGGAGAGAGGGATTCTCGAAGGGCGTACGACCTTTGCGAACACCCTGAAATACATCTCTATGGCGACGAGCGCGAACTTCGGGAACATGTTCAGTATGGCCGGCGCGTCGCTGTTTCTCCCCTTCCTGCCGCTGCTGCCGACGCAGGTGCTGCTGACCAACCTCATCACCGACTTCCCGGAGATGACGATCGCAGGCGACAGCGTGGACGAGGAGATGGTGAACGTGCCGCGCCGCTGGGATATGAAGTTCATCGTTCGGTATATGATCGTGTTCGGCCTGATCAGCTCGATCTGTGACTATCTCACCTTCGGCGTTCTGCTGTTTATGCTGCATGCCAACCCGGCCCAGTTTCGTACCGGGTGGTTTGTAGAGAGTGTCGTCAGCGCCTCCGTGATCGTGCTGGTCATCCGAACGCGACGGCCCTTCTTTCGTAGTAGACCGGGTAAGGCGCTGCTCTGCACGACCCTGGCGGTGGTCGTTGTGGTGCTGCTCCTGCCCTACCTGCCGCTCGGTCGTACGTTCGGCCTGACGCCGCTTACGCCTCTGTTTCTGGGGGCTCTCGCAACGATCATGTTGTTCTATGTGGGAACGACGGAAGCCGCCAAAACGTTTTTCTACCGGAACGTGCGTCCGCTCGGCAACCGTTCCTGAACTATGTGCGCCGTATTCCGATAAGCACGTGACGGGCCGCTCTGATCGGCCCGACGCTCGCCGGTTTCAAGGAGAATTTCGATGTCATCCCTGCTGGAAAATCCCATGCCTGCCGTGACTCCTGCGTGTGAGCCGCTCGATCCGACCGAGTTAGCGCGCATGAACGCCTACTGGCGCGCCGCCAACTACCTCTCGGTCGGGCAGATCTATCTGCTGGACAACCCTCTGATGCAGGAGCCGCTGACCCATGCGCATGTCAAACCCCGCCTGCTCGGCCACTGGGGCACGACGCCCGGCCTGAACTTCATCTACGTGCACATGAATCGGATCATCAAGCAGCACGATCTCAATGCGATCTATATCGCCGGTCCCGGTCACGGCGGCCCCGGCGTCGTGGCCAACACCTATCTGGAGGGAACCTACAGCGAGGTCTATCCCGACATTCCGCAGACGACGCAGGGCATTCGGAAGCTGTTCAAGCAGTTCTCCTTTCCCGGCGGTATCCCGAGCCACACCGCTCCAGAGACTCCCGGTTCCCTGCACGAAGGCGGTGAACTGGGCTATGCGCTCTCTCACGCCTACGGAGCCGCGTTCGACAATCCGGACCTGTTTGTCTGTTGTGTGATCGGCGATGGGGAGGCGGAGACCGGCCCGCTGGCGGCCAGTTGGCACTCGAACAAGTTCCTCAATCCGGCCCGCGATGGCGCGGTGCTGCCTATTCTGCATCTCAACGGCTACAAGATCGCCAACCCGACGCTCCTCGCTCGCATGACCGACGCGGAACTCGAGCATCTGTTTCTCGGCTACGGCTACAAGCCCTACTTTGTGGAAGGCGAAGACCCCGAGCCGACGCATCAGTCGATGGCCGCTACGCTGGATACGATCACGCAGGAGATCCACGCGATCCAGCGGGCGGCGCGAGAGCAGGGAGCCACGACGCGCCCGCAGTGGCCGATGATCATTCTGCGCACGCCCAAAGGCTGGACCGGCCCGAAGACGGTGGATGGACTCAAGACCGAGGGATTCTGGCGCGCCCATCAGGTGCCTATCGCAGACATGAAGACCCAGGAGCATCTCGATCTGTTGGAAGTCTGGATGCGCAGCTATAAGCCCGAAGAGCTGTTCGATGCGAACGGCACGCTGCTCCCGGAACTGGCCGAACTCGCGCCCAAAGGCGACCGCCGCATGGGAGCCAATCCTCACACCAACGGCGGCCTGCTGCTCAAAGACCTGCATCTACCCAACTTCTGTGAGTATGCGGTGGAGGTCTCCAAGCCCGGCACGACCCTTGCCGAGGCGACCCGCGTGATGGGCGTCTTTCTGCGCGACGTGATGAAACAGAATGAAGCTGCGCGCAACTTCCGCGTCGTCGGCCCGGACGAGACCGCCTCAAACCGGCTCGGCGCGGTGCTGGAGGAGACGGATCGTGTCTGGATGGAGCCGATCCTGCCCTACGACGATCATCTCTCGGCCGACGGCCGTGTGATGGAGATCCTGAGCGAACACACCTGCCAGGGCTGGATGGAGGGCTACCTGCTCACCGGGCGGCATGGAGTCTTCAACTGCTATGAGGCGTTCATCCATATCATCGATTCGATGTTCAACCAGCACGCGAAGTGGCTGAAGTCGATCCGCCACATCGAATGGCGTCGCCCGCTGGCTTCGCTGAACTACCTGCTCACCTCGCACGTCTGGCGTCAGGATCACAACGGATTCTCCCATCAGGATCCCGGCTTTATCGACCATGTCGTCAACAAGAAGGCGGAGGTCGTGCGGGTCTACCTGCCGCCGGACGCCAACACGCTCCTCTCGGTCACCGACCACTGCCTGCGCAGCCGCAACTACGTCAATGTGATCGTCGCGGGGAAGCAGCCTGCCCTCCAGTATCTGGACATGGATGCGGCCATCAAGCACTGTACGCGCGGCGTCGGGATCTGGGAGTGGGCGAGCAACGATCAGGGAGGCGAGCCGGATGTGGTGATGGCGTGTGCGGGCGACGTTCCCACGCTGGAGACCCTGGCCGCCGTCTCCATCCTGCGTGAGCGCTGCCCCGAACTCAAGGTCCGTGTCATCAATGTGGTCGATCTGATGAAACTGCAGCCGGATACCGAACATCCCCACGGCCTGAGCGGCCCGGACTTCGACAGCCTCTTCACCACCGATAAGCCGACGATTTTCGCCTACCACGGCTATCCCTGGCTGATCCATCGCCTGACCTATCGGCGCACCAACCACGGCAATCTGCATGTGCGCGGCTACAAAGAAGAGGGGACCACCACGACGCCGTTCGATATGTGCGTCCTCAACGACCTGGACCGGTTCCATCTGGTCATGGATGTCATCGATCGGGTGCCCTCGCTGGGCTACAAGGCGGCCTACCTGAAGCAGGAGATGCAGAACAAGCTGATCGAACATAAGCACTATGTGCGCGAACGCGGCGAAGACATGCCCGAGATCCGCGACTGGGTCTGGCCCCTCTAAGGGCCTCCTGAACAGATCCTGTCAATCCTGTCCAAAGAGATGCATTTTAGACAGGATTTACAGGATTATTTCAGGTTTTGGATTTGCGGAACAGGCGCTAAGGCTGATGTAGTAAGGGGTCCGTCATGAATATTCTCGTGTTGAATGCGGGGAGTTCCAGTTTGAAGTTTCGGCTCTTTCGGATGGATGCTCTGCGCTCTCTCGCGGCGTCGGAGGAGGTTCTGGCAAGCGGGCAGGTGGAGCGTATCGGCAAGGCAAATGCGGCGTTGACGTTTCAGCAAGGCGCGGAGGGAGCCGAGCAGAAGCGGTCTATTGGGGCGGAATCGGTCTTGGAAGCGGCGCAGGAGGTTCTCAGGGAACTTCTGCGCCCTGCTGAGGAGGGACAGCAGCCAGTCACCATAGACGCGGTCGGGCATCGTATCGTGCATGGTGGGGCGCGGTTCTATGAGCCCACGCGAATCGACGAGACTGTGCTGAAGGAGATCCATGCTCTGACAGAACTCGCTCCTCTGCACAATCCCTCCGGCCTGGCGGGCATCGAAGCGGTGCAGCAGGCGCTGCCTGACGTTCCCAATGTCGCCGTCTTCGATACGGCTTTCCATCACCGATTGCCAGAAGTCGCGGCCCGCTATGCTCTTCCCCCCGCCCTGTCCGAACGTCTGCAACTGCGTCGTTACGGCTTCCATGGTATCTCCTATCGCTATGTGTCCGAACGTCTGGCGCTGCTTCTGCACGCAGCTTCTCAGCCAGCGCCTCGAGTAATTATCTGCCATCTGGGCAATGGGGCGAGCGTCTGCGCACTGCGAGACGGTCAGAGTATCGATACCAGCATGGGTTTCACACCGCTGGAAGGTCTGATTATGGGCAACCGCAGCGGCGACGTCGATCCCGGCCTGCTCTTGCATCTTCTTCATGCCGCACACATGACCCCCGACCAATTGAATCACCTCCTCAATCACCAGAGCGGCCTGCTGGGTCTCTCCGGCAAGAGCAGCGATGTCCGAGACCTGGAAAAGGGGGCAGGCGAGGGCGACCCCGCCTCCCAACTCGCTCTGGAGTGTTTTGCCTACCGTGTCCGCAAATACATCGGCGCCTATGCTGCGGCTCTTGGCGGCATCGATACCCTGGTCTTCACCGGCGGTATCGGCGAGCACTCCGCCTTCATGCGCGCCCGCATCTGCAACGATCTCGATTTTCTCGGCTTAAATCTTGATCTCCGCCTCAATCAGACCGCGACTGGAAAAGAACCTGTCGTGATCAGTAGCGGCGCAGATGACAAAATCTGGATCATCCCGACAGATGAAGAGCGTCAGATCGCTCGCGAAACTTTCGCTTTACTTCACCAGTCTCTCTATTTAGATTATGGGTGAGTTGCTCCGCGCTTGGCTGGGTTACCTAACCCCCGGCCCCTTCCCGAAACGGGAAGGGGTGCCCTGACACGTACCTGCCCCGTTGCATTATAGTGTGGCGTTAGTGGAAGGGAGTGCATTGGGGCGGCTTTTGAGAGGATCGATTGAGAAGGAAACGCGACGGAACAGCGAACTGTTAGGGAACGCATCCGATCGTTTCTCTTGACTGCCTGAAAGGAGAGAGGTGAACCGTATGCCGGCTTTCGTTATCATACTTTGTCTTCTACTTCTTGGATTGGCGTTCCTCTCGTTTGTTCGCTTTCTCTGGGTGCATGGACCGGTGCAGATTGATAGTCGCTGGATGTACGTCTCCAGCGTAGACGAGAACAGTAACCGGATAGGCAGGGGACGTTGGGTTCGCACGCCAAAACCAGACAGGATAGACACGAATGGTCTTAATCACGTCGCAAAATATGTCGCTCGCTTAGTGAAGTCGCAAGGCACACACGCCTCTTTGATCGTCGCTTCTCTGGATGGAGAGAAAGCCTGCCTGATCATGCGGCAAGACGGTGTACTCAAGGTCATGGAACATGCCCATCGTCCTCCTGCCTCGCCTATGGCATGGAAGCCGTCCTGGCACTGCCCTAACCTTACTCCAGATACTCCGGAGCCGGAACTGGAGCAGGCCATTCGGGCGCTCTTTGCGGACCTCGATATCGCTCCCGATATAGATGAAGTTGAAGAGTACGGCGGATACGCCGACGCCGTTCTGCACTACCCAATCGGTAACGATGTTGCTCAGGCCACTTTTATTATTCAACGTCTCTTGCGTGAGGTGTATCACATTCAGGACACTGACGCGCTCGAGTTCACCTTCGAAGGATAAGCGACATACCTGGAATAGAAGTAACGAACACCATGATTAGAGACTCACGACTCCTTACAAACCCTCTCCGCCAAACACGAAATCTTGGTGGCGTAGTGGTGATGTTACTCTGCATGTGTAACTGTGCATCGGCTGGATCGAAGAGCCCCAGCCTTTTTCGGATGTTCCACACGGTGATTGGGCTTATACGGCGCTCAAACAGATAGAAAAAACGGGCGTACATGTCTCTCCATCCATCTGCTTTCCATCGGGGCGTGGGCGTCAATACGATCTCGATCATCGGACCTTGACGCGCTATGAGTTCGCGGTGATAACACAACGGGTTCTGGCTACGCTGCAACACGAAAAACAACGCCGTTCAGGGAGACAGAGTGCCCATCAGATCGCTCTGCAAAACACAGCGAACAGATTGGCTGCGGAGTTCAAGCAAGAACTCGCAGAACTCAGTCGTTAAGAGATGCAATGAACTGCGGCAGCACGGTTTGCGGATCGGAAGAGGTGCATGTTATGTGGCGGCCACTCAGATTTAGTGTCCTGTATGAGAGCTATCTATCAAGATTTCGTGGAGGCGATAGAATCGGTAAATTGATAAAGTGAGCGATTTTGTGTATTGTTGTTACTCCTCAAGACAGATTGAATGTTTTTCACGTGGAATGCACTTCGAAGGGATACTATGCAAGTCGAGGTCGTGCAGGGGGATCTGCTCAGTCAGTCGGTCGAGGTCATCGTCAATGCCTGGAACCGGAATATCATTCCCTGGTGGTTATTGCTGCCGCAGGGAGTGTCGAGGGCGATCAAAAAGCGGGGTGGGCTACAGCCCTTTCGCGAAGTCGCAAAGCAGGGAGCGATTCCGCTTGGCCATGCGGTGCTGACCTCGGCGGGCACGCTGCCGTTTCGCGGCATTATTCATGTGGCCGGTATCAATATGTTGTGGCAGGCGTCGGAGGTTTCGATCCGGCAGTCTGTGCGCAGCGCCATGGAGATTGTTCAGGATCAGGGATTTGCTTCGGTCGCGTTTCCGCTCATCGGGGCTGGTTCCGGAAGTTTCGACGCCGCGACATCCCTGGAGATCATACTGAACGAGTTACAGCAGATCGAATCTGCGGCGCATGTGATTGTCGTTCGATATCACCGATAGAATTGCCTGCCTCCAAAACAGAGATCGCCGGATTGGCAGCCCCTACTATCGTCTGCCAATCCGGCGATTTTATGAATGTCCTTGCACCCAACAAGAATTGTAACAGGCAATTTGCCCGCTTCAGCGGGTAATCGGTTGCTGCGCAACCTCTAGCGCTGGGCTTTAGCCCCGCGACCAATTGAGTTCGTTATCTATTTGTCAAAACCATTAACCCGGCGGCCTGAGGAAGCCGTCTCCGGCGCGCATTTCGCTCTGGGTGATGCCGGTGTACTGAGAGATCACCTGGATGGCGACGAGAATGGCGACCAGTAGGAAGACGGTGACGCCGAGGATCAGGGCGGCCTGATGCGATTTGAGCTGGCCTTCGGACTCGTAGTACTCCGCGATCTTATCTACCATCAGGTCGAGGTTACCGGAGGTTTCGCCGGTGCGGAACATATCGACCGTCATGGCGTTGAAGAACCCGGAACTGCGCATTGAATCGCCTACCATTTCGCCCCGGTTGGCTGCGACCGCCGCGCGGTAGGCGGCTTTGCGCAGCACGAAATTGCCGCTTGCATTCCCGGCGACTTGTAGAGCGCTGCCCATCGGGAAGCCGCCGCGATAGAGCGCGGCGAAGGTGCGGCAGAACTTGGCGGTGGCGAACATGCGAATCAGATTGCCGAGTACGGGGATACTGGTTTTGAAGCTGTCATAAGCTTCCCGGAAACTGACGGAGTTGAACAGAAACAGGCGGAAGCAGATGATGCAGGCCACGATGGGAAACAGGCAGAGGATTCCGAAGCCGAGGGTGTCTTTCAGGTAGTCCACGCCGGTGTAAGCCGATTTCCCCATCCCGCCGAGCACGAACGATACGATCGCCATCTGCCCGAACATGAAGCCGGGGCGACCGAGCAGCATCAGCGCCACGAAGAGGACGATCTTGGGATAGATCGTTTCGCGGCTGATGAGGCGACGGATGGCAAGGTCCTTCTCGACGTAGTCGGCGACCTGCCGCAGCGAGGTGTCCAGCATTCCGCCCTGTTCGGCGGCGCGTACGATCTCGATCTGCATCGGGGAGCAGATCCAGGGATACTCCGCCATCACATCGGAGAATCGTCCGCCCGCCTGCACTTTCAGCTGACCGGCCCGCGCGATCTCTTTCAGTTTCGGGTTCTTGGTGCTGCTCTCCAGCGCCGAGAGCGCCTGATACAGCGGAATGCCCGCGTTGATCAGCGTCGCGAACTGCCGATAGAACGGCGCGAGATCTTTCATCACGACGCCGGAGAAGATCGGGAGGAGTACGCGCTCCTTGAAGCGCTGGGGCAGCGGCTTATCGCGATCGTCCCGGCGTTCGTAGCTCGAGCGTTCGATCACGACGCGCTCTACCCGGCCTGCCGCGTGGGCGGCGCCGGAAGGTTGGGGTCTGCCCGGCGAAAGCGCCTGGGTGGGCTCGACGCCGTTCGGGGCCATCTCGGTCGTCTGTTCGACCTGGGGATAGTCGTTCAGCCCGACGCTGCGCTCCCAGGGTTCGAGATGTTCGGGAGCAGCGCCTTCGGCGGGCGCTTCGGTTCCGGGCAGGCCGTAGTGAGAGCCGGTCGTGCCGGCGATCTCTTCCACCGGGGCGGAGAGATCGATCAGGCGTGGGCGAGAGGGCGCAGGGATCGGCTGCGTCACCGCGATCGACGGAGCGGCGTGCAGCGGCTGAGTCGCCGTGACGCTCGCGGCGGCCATCGGCTGCGTGGCCGCGAGATTGGGCGCGCCGCCACCTTTAGGCTGGACCTGCAGCGGCGTATAGCCCATGCCGCGCACCTGTGTCAGCGCAGCGGCCTGACTCTCGGCGGTGACATTGCCTTCGACCGTGTTGCCCATACGGTCGGTGGCCCGAAATACAAACTGCGGCATCGCGCATTTCCCTTCTAAAACCGCGGCAGAAAGTCGGGAGCAAAGTTCTTGTCCACCCAGCCGAACATCGAGTGAAATTCGCTGTAGGTAAGCCAGCAGAACGCTCCGCCCCCGAGGATCAGCATCGTCGTGATACCCATGCTCAGCATCGTGCGTCGGGCACGAACCGTCGCGTTGTACACCTGCTCCTGATAGTAGTCCGCCGCTTTATCCAGCGATTCGACGATCTCACCGGAGTGCTGGCCCGTAATGATCAGGTTTTCGACCTGACCGTCGAAGAGGCCGGTCGCTGCGAAGGCATCGGAGAAGGAGGCGCCCTGATTCATGCGCTGATAGGAGGAGGCCAGTTTCTCACGGATGATCACGTTGTCGGCGGTGTTCATTGCGCACTCCCAGGCCTGGATCGGTGCGACGCCGGCGTGATGGAGGCGGCGTAACATCCGCACAAACGCCGACAGCGCGACCACGCGTTGCAGGTTCCCGAAGGCGGGAAGGCGCAGGCTCGTGCTGTCACGGAATCGGCGGTACTGTGGGAGTTGGGCCTGCTTTGCGCCGCGCAGAATCAGCCAGTGCACCAGAGCGGTGAGTGGGAGCAGGAAGAGTTCCCACTTCGCGTAGAGCAGCATATTGGCCGCGATATCCATCCCGGAGAAGATACACGGCATCAGGGGGATGACGATCGGCAGCAGGTAGATCGCCTGGGAGGCCAGCAGTTTCGGGATCCACATTCCCTTGTAGAGAGCGATGTTCTGTTCGTAGTTGAGGGCGATCTCCGCCAGGGCGATCTCCAAAAATCCGCCCATCTCCCCGGCACGCACCATGCCGACGATATGGTCGGGATAGATGCGCGGATAGAGTTCCATGACGTCGGAGATCCGCTGGCCTTTGCGCGCGGCCTCCGCCATTTCGCGGGCGGTCTGCGCGAGGTTTTTGTTGGGAGTGCGCGCGGCGAGATTGTCGAGGGCGGCGAAGATCGTCATACCGCTCTTGGTAAGCGGCGCCAACTGCTGAAAATAGAACGCCAGGTCGCGTGTCGAGACGCCGCCCAATTTGGAGGCGTTCGGGTTGACCGGGTTGATCAGGAAATTGGAGTTGAACGCAGTGGAGGTGCGACTCTGACTCTGCGACTGTGTGGTGGTGCGCGCGCCCAGTTTCGCGGCGTTGCCTGCCAGCGTAATGCCGCTGGAGCGCGCTGCCGTCTGCGTCCCATTCTGCATCCCGCTACGCACCGGGTTAGAGGCGACCGCGACGGAGCCCATGCCGGTCTGGTAGGGCGCGACCGCGTTGACCGCCGGTTTCTGGGCGACCGCGACCGTCTGCGGGCGATAACCCATCTGGGTGAGTTTGCGCCGCACTTCGACTTCGTCATTCGCCTCGATTTTGCCCAGAACGGTTTGGCCGGAGGGGTCTACGGCTTCATACAAATAGTCCATCGTCCAGCCTTTCGATGCTTTGGGAGCGAATCACCGCGCTCGATTGCAATGCTTCCAGTGTGCGCCCATCCGGCAGATGCAGATCGGGCGCGAGATCGGCCAGCGGTACAACAACGAACGCCCGCTCTGCGATCCCCGGATGCGGGAGGGTCAGAGACGGCGTCTGTAGTTCCCTATCTCCGTAGAGCAGTATATCGACATCGATGGTGCGCGGTCCCCAGCGCTCGGTGCGCTCGCGTCCGCCTGCCGTCTCGACCGCATGGATCCGCCGCAGCAGATCCTCCGGTGAGAGATCGGTCTCGATCCGCGCGGCGATATTCAGATGCGGCGGATAGCGCGTCTCGTCGCCCGGTTTCAATCCGAGGTGCGGTGTCTGATAGACGGGCGACACGGCCGCAATCTGCACGCCCGGCCCGAAGGTCTCCAGGCGGTGTAACGCATCGCGCAGATGCGCCCGGCGATCTCCCACGCTGGAGCCCAGACCCAGATAGGCCGTGGCCATAATGTGATGCCCTCTTTTCAGGTTTACGCAGCACAAAGGCCCGCTGTTTCACTAAGTTGCAGCGCGGCCTCTGTTTTTGCCATTATACCCGGTTCCAGGTTAGGGGCGTTTTGCACCACGGGCGCCGCCGGGGGCTTTGGCTGCTTCCGGGAGAACGGGAGAGATGGGGATGCTGTCGTGGGCTGCACGGAGGCGTTGGGCCTCCGGGTGCGCATCGGCGAAAGCCCGGTAGGCGGCAAAATCGGAGTAGCGATTTGGGCCGATCTGCACATGAGAGCCGGGCAGCCAGGCGAAACCGGTGCTCACCGCATCGGCGCTGGAGAGGCCACCCACCACGGTCATGTTGGGATACCACCGCATGGAGAGGAACTGCTCCCAGTCCTGCGCCGGGTGCACGTAGAGCGGTTGTGGCGAGGAGACGCCCGGAGGCAGCGGCTGCCAGCGAGAACCTGGTATCGCCTGGTTGATCAGCGTGTCGGAAGGCGCGAGGTAGAGGATCGGCGGATCGGCGGAGGCGGCCAGCGCCATCTTGCCATCGGTCGCGCGCGCGAAGCGAACGGCATTCAGGCTCTTCTGGAAGGGCACGGCCATCCGCTTCCCGCTCTGCGTGACGAACTGATAACCATTGAGATCGAAACCGGCGCGTGCGAGGAGCAGCAGCGCTTCCTGCGGTCTGCTTTTCCGGTTTGCGGTAACTGTTTCGCCATGAGTCAGCGGTACCGCAGGAGAGACGACGGCCACCTCTTGTCTGCGTGGGGAAGGGTTGGCGAACTTGTCTCGGCCAGAAATCGGAACGTCTGAGGCCCGCCCACCTCCAGCCAGCGAGGGGGCTCTCATGCGCTTTACTTCACTGTCGACCTTCTTGGCTGCATAATCTTGGGATTGCGGAACAGGCCCGCCAAAAGATTTTTGCGGCGACAGAGTTGCGGATTCGTCGGCGGGAACGAGATTGCTCTCCGCCTTTGCCTGCTCATACGTCGGGCTGGCGGGCTTGGCAGGTGTCTTTCCGGAGAACGAACCCCCGGCGCCTCCACGAGCCTGCGCAGGAGCCGCAGAATCGGACGCGGGCGCCGACGCCACATCCGGGGAGTTCGCCGCCATTTTCGAAGCGCCGGCGGAGGCGGCAGGCGGCATTGCAGTCGAGCTTTTAGCTCTGAGAGAATAAGACATCCCCCCTGAGTCCGGGGCGAACTTTGAGCGAGGCACGAAGATGGCGGCGAGCAGCAGCGCCGCGAACGCGGTCCCTCCCCAGATCAGGACAGGGCGCCGGGAACGCACAGGCGACACCGGTTCCGGGGTCATCTCCCGTACGGTCGCCAGAATCCGCGATCGCAGCCCTGGATCGAGCGGATCGATCGTCTGCCCGCGCAACTCCTGTCCGATCTGCTGCATGGCTCGCATCTCCTCCTGGCAGGACGCACATCGCGCCAGATGCAGCCGTACCGCGAATCGCCGCCAGAGAGGCAGTTCGTTGTCCAGATACGCTTTCAGGTTCGGCTGTTGGGTCTGGTTATGTTCCGCCGGTGTCATGGCGCTTTCTCCCCGGCCACTTCCGCCCGCAGGACGCCTCCGGCCTTATCGCCCAGGACATAGTCGCTCAGGCTGTCGCGCAGACGGCGAATCGCGTTGAACAGCCGCGATTTCACGGTGCCGATGGGCACCTCCAGCGCCTGCGCACACTCCTGATAGGTCAGTCCGTATAGTTCGTGCAGCACAACTACCTCTTTATGCAGCGGCGAGAGCTGTTCGAGCGCATCGTGGACACGCTCCGAGAGTTCGCCCTTGACCGCGGCCTGTTCGGGGTCAGCGCGCCAGTCGGCGGAGGCCTGTTCGTTCTGCTCCTCCAGCGCGGCATTCTGCGGATGGCGTTTCTGGGCATACTTCGCGCACTGATTCAGCGCCACCCGGTAGACCCAGGTCGCCAGCGCCGCCTCGCCGCGATAGCTCCCGATATTGCGATAAAGGTGTACGAAGATCTCCTGCGTCAGATCTTCGGCGTCCGAGCGATTTTCGACCGTGCGTCGGACAAGGTACTGCACCCGCGCGCCATAGGAGTCTAAAAACTCCTCGAAGGCCCGCGAGTCGCCTGCCTGAATTCGGCGCGCCAGTTTCAGATCGTCTCGCACGAAATGGGTACCTCACCCCGGCCATCGCGGGAATGGATGCAAGTAAATCCCTGTTGCCTTGATTGGATACGGAAACTTCGGAAAAGGTTCACGCGCTCTGAGAGCGTGTTCAGCAAATCGTGTAGCCCTTCCTGTGATCCTGTACAGAGAAATGCATTTTAGACAGATTAACAGGATTTACAGGATTATTTCGAGGTAGGCAGACTTGCGGAGCCCGCTCTCAGGGCGCGTCGTTGTGGCCATAGGCGGTCTGCCGGAGGAGATGATCGGCGAGGACCAGGGCTGCCATCGCTTCGACCGCGGCGATGGCGCGGGGGAGCACGCACGGGTCGTGTCGGCCTTTCGCTTTGAAGGTGACCTCTTCGCCCTGCATATTGACCGTCTCCTGGTCCTGCATGATGGTGGCGACGGGTTTGAAGGCAACGCGCACAATAATGTTCTCGCCGTTGGAGATGCCGCCCTGAATGCCGCCGGCGTGGTTGGTGCGGGTGCGCACCTGCCCGGCGCGCATGGTAAAGGAGTCGTTGTGGGTGGAGCCGCGCATAAGCGCGCTGCCGAAGCCTTCGCCGACCTCGAAGCCGCGCGCCGCCGGCAGCGACATCATGGCATGGGCCAGATCGGCGGTCAGTTTGTCGAAGACAGGCTCTCCCAACCCGACCGGAACGTTGCGAACAACCAGCTCTACGATGCCGCCCAGAGAATCGCCGTCGCGGCGGGCCGAGTCGATGGCCGCGATCATCCGCTCCGCCGTCTCCGGATCGGGGCAGCGCACGATGTTCGCATCGACCGCCTCGCGGGTCACGGTATCGGTGTCCGCCTGACCGCGCAGATCGGCGATCTGAAGCACGTACCCGACGATCTCCGTGCCGCAGCGATGGTGCAGCAACTGCCGCGCCACCGCGCCGCCCGCCACCCGCCCGATCGCCTCACGATACGACGCCCGTCCGCCGCCCCGATAGTCACGCACTCCGAACTTTGCCTGATAGGTGTAGTCGGCATGGCTAGGGCGATAGAGGTCGCGCATCTCGCCGTAGTCTTTGGAGCGCGCATCGGTGTTGCGGACCAGCATTCCCAGCGGCGTGCCGGTCGTCTGGTCTTCAAAAACTCCGGAGAGGATCTCGACTTCGTCGCCTTCCTTGCGCTGAGTCGTAATCCGACTCTGTCCCGGACGACGGCGATCCAGATCCGCCTGGATCTGTTCGATACTGAGGGGGATGCCGGGGGGGCAGCCGTCGAGAATACAACCGACCGCCGGACCATGCGACTCACCGAACGTCGTGAGCCGAAAAAGAGTGCCTAAAGTGCTTCCTGCCATACCCTCAGTTTACCTGAAGTTTGCCGGTTCGATATTTTTGGAGCATCAACTCTTTAAACTTCTTGCCGGTGTTTTCGGAGAGATGGCTGCCTTCGGGGGTAATTTCTCGACTGTTGACGGTGCCTGCATAGCCCACGAAGAAATCCGCCATTGTCTCACCTTCGCCGGGTTCCGTGAATGATGGAGTAGTTTCTTGGAGATAACGATCGCGCAGGTCATCCAGCAGCAAAAGTTCCGGTGTCGTTCCCTGCTGTTTCGCTCGCTTTATGACTATCTGTTCGAGGTCCGGCGGCAAAGTAATGGTGACCATCATGCACCTCCTAAAATACAAAAAGATAACACTCGTATTCCTGTCATTATACACGGAAGTTATGATCTGAAGCCAATGTATGGCTAAACAGACAAAATAAGAGGCAGGTCGGCTCGTTAGCCGACCTGCCCGTCATACAACTAGGAAGATGTGCGAGAAATCCGGAAAAACTACGGGGACTTCTTCTTTTTACCGGAGAGCAGGTGATTGATATCCTTGGACTCGCGGTTCAGTTCATGGTTCACGTTCTTTGAGAGGTTGTCCGCGTGTTTGGCCGGACTCTTTTTGGGGTCGGGAGTGACCTGCTTGACCGTGTGGTCGGTTTTGCGATCTTTTTCGAGTTTGGTGATCTCGTTCTTCGGATGCTTGGGCATCGGCTTTTTCTTGGTGACCTTCTTATGAGAACTGGCCATCTTGGACGTAGACATCTTGGATTTCGTTTTGTCCGTGGAGTTCTGTGCATTGGCGGGAAGAACAAAAGAGATCGTTCCGAGCAGAGCGAGCATCAGCAGTGGATTGGTTTTCATGATTTCTCCTATGGTAAATGTAGGGAGGCACGTCTCGGATCTGAAGTCAAGACGTGAGTGATACAGAGTACGCGCCGGCATACATAGTCTTCTGGAGAATAGACGTGTCTACCGGACGATTTGTTCCTTCGTATTGCAAGGCTTTCGTTGCGTGGATTACTATGCGTATTCACTTCGGTTTGGGCGACTGCTTCAGCAAGGTCGCGAGATCGGTATCTTCGTCGCGAGTAGCGATACTGAGCGCGGTATCGCCTTCCTTATCGACAGCCTTTGGGTTCGCGCCGCGCTCCAGGAGAAGTTTGACCAGATCGGTGTCGCTCTGCGCGACCGCCATGTTCAGCGGGAGATCCCCGTCGTTGTCCGGTTCGTTGGGATCGGCATGGTAGTCTAGGAGCAGGCGCGCGGTCGCGGTATCGCTGTTCAGAACGGCGTGCAGGAGAGGCGTTTCGCCCTCGGAATCGCGGACATCCATTTTCGCTCCCTTGTCCAGCAGGGCACGCGGGATATCCGGAGCGCCCTTGTCCAGCGCGAGCATCAGCAGAGGCACTCCCTGCTTATCTTTGGCGTTCGGGTCCGCGCCCTTCGCGAGCAGATCCCGGATCGTCGCTACTTCATTGCTCTGGATCGCCAACACAATAGGGCTTTCCGCGGTGGGATCGGATTCGGACGGATCGATGCCGGAAGGAGAAGCCGCGTTTGCCCCGTTCCCTCCTGACGGCAGAGTGTTGACAGGATTGCGTCGTGGCCCCGCACAACCGGTCCCTATCACCAGGCAGACGAGAAGCGCTCCACGGGTAGATCGCCAGAGGCTTTGCATTCTATTGCTCTGCGTGGAAGGATGGTTTCCGGTCATTGCGAGGGAGGCGCGGGAGTGTTGTTCGGGCCGAACAGAGTGATGAATTCGGTGTCTTTCTCGCGGGTGGCGATCTTGAGGGCAGAATCGCCTGCCTTATTGGGTTTGTTGGGATCGGCGCCGCGTTCAAGGAGAAGTTTTGCCAGAGGAAGGTCGCCCTGCGTGACCGCCATATTCAGCGGGAGATCCCCGGCGTTGTCCGGCTGGTTCGGATCGGCATGGTTGTCGAGCAGCAGAGTCGCGATCGGCAGATTGCTGTTATCGACGGCATGGATGAGCAGCGTCTCCCCCTCCGAATCCTGTATATCCATCTTCGCCCCCTTCTCCAGCAAGGCGCGGGCGATATCCGGGGTCGGCTTGTCGATGGCCATCAACAGCAGAGGCACGCCTTCCTTATCTGTGGTGTTGGGATCGGCGCCCTTCGAGAGCAGGTCGCGCACTGTCTGCGCATCGTCGTCACGGACTGCCTGCACGATCGGGATCTCAGCATTGGGATCCGCGGGCGCAGGGGACGGTTTCGTGGAAGCAGCGCCCGTTGCGCTTGTACGTTGGGGCGGCGGAGGGGAAGCAGGATTCGGCGGCGCGGCGCAACCGGTCCCTACTAGGATACAAGCGATATTAACCCCTTGTGCCAGCCAAAATGCACTTTTCGTACGCATGTCGTCCCCTTATTCGGCACCTTTTCGATGCAGTTCTGCCACCATTTCTGAGCGACCGCTTAAATTAGATTTACGTACAAAATCTCCACCTTGTTTGCGCATCTCGCCTTAAAGACACGGGAAGTTTGATGGATTGCCATACGGAAACTGACCACGAAGAGGCGGATTGGCGGTAGGGCATACATTCAATGCTCATAATATCGTGCTAACACAGAGGAAATCGGCCACTTTTGGCTAAATGTATGCGCAGATGGGTACGTTCCCTCATTATAACTTGAACAAAATGACTGACATGTCGGAAATGAGATCGAATCATGCCGCGAATCTTTGATAATATTGATCTGCCGCTCTTGCCCGCCTTGGAGAATGTTTTAGAAGTCTCCGACAGAGCCGATTTCTGTGTCGGCTATTTTAATCTACGCGGATGGAAACGATTGGATCGCCATGTCGAAAAATGGACTGGGGAAAACGGAAACTGCTGTCGTCTGCTGGTAGGAATGCAACGCGCTCCGAAGGAGGAACTGCGGGCCACTCTGTTTCCAACGGAAGACGACGGGATGGACAATGCGACTGCAATTCGCAAGAAGCGCGAACTGGCGCAGGCGTTCCGTGATCAGTTAATGGTCGGCATTCCGACGAACGAAGACGAAGCCGGACTGCGTCGTCTGGCCAAGCAGATAAAAGCGAAAAAGGTAGTCGTCAAACTCTTTTTGCGGCATCCCCTGCACGCCAAACTCTACCTTATGTTCCGACCCGACCCGGCCAGTCCTATTGTTGGGATCATGGGCAGTAGCAATCTCACCCTATCGGGGTTATCTTATCAGGGCGAATTGAACGTGGATGTGTTGGACCACGATGCTTCCAACAAATTGGCGAAGTGGTTCGAATCGCGCTGGAACGACAAATGGTGTATCGACATCTCCGCCGAACTTGTGCAGGTTATTGAGGAGAGTTGGGCGCGTGAGATCCCGATTCCTCCCTATCACATCTACATAAAGATGGCGTATCATCTGTCTCATGAAGCTCGATCCGGCCTCGAAGAGTATAGTATCCCGAAAGTGTTCGGCAATACGCTCTTTGACTATCAGGCCGCTGCCGTTAAAATCGCTGCCCGGCATCTCAATAAACGGGGCGGCGTGCTGATCGGGGATGTCGTTGGCCTGGGCAAAACGCTCATGGCGACCGCGCTAGCTCGTATGATGGAAGAGCAGCAGATGGAAACGCTGATACTCTGTCCTAAAAATCTGGTTCGCATGTGGGAAGACTATCGCATCAAATATGGGCTTCGCGCCACCGTCCTGTCCGTCACAAGGGCCACGAAGGGTCTGCCGGCGGACTCTCCTGATCCTCTGCCCCGATTTCGTCTTGTTCTCATCGATGAGAGCCACAATCTGCGAAACCGGGAAGGTAAGACGTATCGTGCTATTCGGGAGTATATCGACCGCAATGCCAGCAAAGTGATTCTGCTGACGGCGACGCCTTACAACAAAACCTATCTCGACCTGTCTAACCAACTGCGTCTCTTCGTTCCCGAAGATCGCGATCTGGGTATTCGCCCGGAAGCTCTCTTGCGACAGGTAGGTGAGGTCGAATTTGTGCGCCGTCATCAGGCGGGAGTCAAAACGTTGGCCGCGTTTGAGAAGTCCGATTATCCGGACGATTGGCGCGAACTCATGCGACTCTATATGGTGCGACGGACACGTTCCTTTATCATGGACAACTACGCCAAAACGGATGTAAAGACGGGGCGTAAGTATTTAGAGTTTCCAAACGGAGCGCGCTCCTATTTCCCGACGCGCGCTCCGAAGACGGTCAAGTTCAATATCAACGCTCAGTACGAAGGCTTGTACGCGCAGGATGTGGTGGATACTATCAACGGTCTCTGCCTGCCTCGATACGGTCTGGGCAACTACGAAGACAACAAGCCGCATCAACCTCCTACGGCATCCGAAGCGAATGCGCTCAAAGACCTATCCAGAGCAGGCAAGCGATTGATGGGTTTCTGCCGTACTAACCTGTTCAAGCGCCTTGAGTCGAGCGGTTACGCTTTTCTCCTTTCCGTAGAACGGCACATCCTGCGAAACTATATCTTTCTGCACGCGATCGAAAACGGTCTGCCGTTGCCTATTGGAACGCAGGGCGCGGAACTTCTCGATACGAACGTGGGAGATGAGGATGCGGAAGAAACGGTCGGAGGCGACGAAATTTTCAGCGAGGAGGAAGATAGCGCGAGTGACGCAATGCCTGCAAAACCACAGGCCCTGCGCACGGACGCAGAGTTTCGCACTCGGGCCGCCGAGATATATGTACAGTACGCCGGACAATATAAGAGACGGTTCCGTTGGCTCCCACCACGGCTTTTTCAGAAGCAACTCACGGACGATTTACGAAATGATGCTGTTGCGCTCCTGAAGGTTCTCGCCAAATGCGCGCAGTGGGATGCCAATGCCGATGCCAAAATGCTGTCGCTGCGCCAACTCCTGGCCAAAGATCGCCCCAATGACAAGGTGTTGATTTTTACGCAGTTCGCGGATACTGCCCGCTATCTCTACAATGAATTGGAAAGTCGGGGAATCGACCGCATCGCCGTTGCGACCGGAGGCAACGCCGATCCGACCCTATTGGCCTGGCGGTTCAGTCCGGTGAGTAATGGCAAGAGGGATGCTGTGAAGTCGGAGGACGAACTGCGTGTACTGGTAGCCACCGACGTGCTGTCAGAGGGACAAAACCTTCAGGACAGTTTCGTGGTCGTCAACTACGACCTGCCCTGGGCCATTATCCGTCTGATTCAGCGCGCCGGGCGCGTTGATCGTATCGGGCAGAAAGCGGAAGAGATCCTCTGCTACTCTTTTCTCCCTGCGCAGGGCGTGGAAAAGGTCATCCGGTTGCGGCAACGCGTCCGTCAAAGGCTGGCCCAGAACGCCGAAGTCATCGGCACGGATGAAGCCTTTTTTGAGGGCGATAAGACCAATTCCAGGCTACACGACCTGTATAGCGAAAAGGCCGGCACGCTCGATGGCGACGATGATGGAGAGGTAGACCTCGCTTCGACCGCCTTTCAAATCTGGAAGAATGCGACAGACGCCGATCCCATCTGCATAAAGCCATCACTGCAATGCCGGACGTGGTCTTCTCTACCAAGCCCCATACGCCGACGAAATTTCACCCCGAAGGCGCTCTGGTATTTTTGCGAACAGGAGAGGGCACCGATGCCCTGGCCTGGATCAACCGCAGCGGTGAGAGCGTGACGGAGTCGCAGTATACCATTCTGAAAGCTGCGGAGTGCGTGCCGGAAACCCCTGCCATCCCCCGCCTGAAAACGCACCATGACCTTGTGGCAAAAGGCGTTGCGCATATCGTGCATGAGGAGCGCAGCATCGGCGGGCAGTTGGGACGTCCTTCGGGAGCGCGCTTCAAAACGTATGAGAGGCTGAAGCGCTATGCCACACATGTGAAAGGAACCGTTTTCGATTGGCCGGAACTGCATCGTACTATCGAAGACATCTATCGCTATCCACTCACACATGCAGCTTCACAGCAACTGAACGGTCATCTGCGCGCGGAGATCTCCGATGAGTCCCTGGCGAATATGGCGATCCTTTTGCGGGAGGACAACCGCCTGTCGGTCGTTTCCGATGAGGAACAGGAGACGCCGGAGCCGCAAATCCTCTGTTCGTTGGGTCTTTCGGGAGAAGGTTAGCGTGTCGGCAGATACCGCGAGCATCCTAAGTAGACTGCAAGCCTTTGAACTCAGACGCTTGTTTCTGGAAGAGCTGGGTTGGGATCGGAGTGCTCTACATTTCGATGTGACCCTGATCGAACCGGGACAACGTGGGCTGGGGCCAAAGCCCGACCTATCGTCTGTACCTTCTGGGCAACTCGAAACGCGCACGTTTGTGCTGCAAGCGGTCGCAACGAAGCGCGGTTTTACCGTTCTCCATTGCCGACCGCAAGCCGACGGTTCCATCCCCAATGCGTCCACGCGTTTCTGGCTCCAGCACAGAGTGGCGAAGAGCGTGCGGGAAAACATTATCGTCTACACCGACGCACGCCGCACGATGCAGATCTGGCAATGGGCGCGACGTGGGCATGAGGGGCCGACCACCATCTGTGAGCATACATACACCGTCATCGGCAACGATGATGAGATCGTGGATCGCCTCGCGCTGCTCTCGGTGAGCATGGCCGAGGAGGAAGCCGAGGGAATTACGCTGGCTGTAATCGCCGACCGTGTCTCCAACGCTTTCTACGAACCGCGCAAGCAGGTCAGACGTGGGCCTTATCGGAGTGGTCAACTCAATGACGCCCGAATCGCACAACTCGACGACGGCCTGCAATGGTGGTTCCATTATGTGCAAACTCTGCCGCTTCTGGGAAGACAGGAAGAGAGACGCCTTGTCCAGGCGGTGCATCAGGGCGACATAATCGCCAAGAACAGGCTGATCGAAGCTAACCTCTATCTGGTGGCGGGGGCTGCATGGAAGGCAAAGCCGCTCGGTGCGGCAGGACTGACCCTTTTACCGGATCTGATCCAGGAGGGGAATTTAGGTCTGATCCGCGCCATAGAGAAGTTCGATCTCAGACAGGGCGTCCGACTTCAGAGCTATGCCTCGTTTTGGATCCGGCGTTCGATCGGTCGTGCCCTGCTGGAGGTCGGCGCCCTTGTACATCTGCCGGCGCATATCCATGAAGCACTCGCGGGCGTAACTCCATACTATGACCTGGCAGCAGACAGTCTGCGGCATCGATGGGAGCGCGAGCCCTCCCATGATGAGATTTTAGAACGTTTCGATCTCTCGCCGCAACAACGGGCGACCATTCGCCATTTGCCGTTCGAAATCGTCCCACTGGCATCGCCACTGGAGACCGGCGAATGGGCTTACCTTTCAGAACGCATTCGAGACGGCTGGGGGTTTTCGGTCGAGCGGATCGTTTTGGAGGCGGCACGCCGCCGTGCAATCAACAAACTGCTTGGTAAACTGACAGGGCGTGAGGCAGAGGTCATTCGTCAACGGTTCGGCTTTCGAGACGGCTACATGGCCACCTTGGAAGAGGTCGGATTGCGCCTGCATGTCACGCGTGAACGCGCTCGGCAGATCGAACGGCGAGCGCTCGAAAAGCTGGCCTTGCTCATCCCGACCGATGAGATGCGTGATCCGCGTCCGATCCTGTCGGAAAAGGCAACGAAAACCAGACCTGACCTGCAAAATGAGTCATTGAATGCCTGATGATAGGATATTTTCACAACTATGAGTTTCGATAACGCCGCCGCGCGCAACTACCTGAAAGCCTTTGATATCAAAGGGCTGTTTACACAGGAACTGGGATGGGACAACCATTCTCAGCGCCTGACGGTGTCTGTCGAAGGCCACGCGTACCAGCTCGAAGGCGTCTCGCAGAAGCGTGAAATCGTCGCGTTTGTGTGTGGGCCAGACAACGAGGGGCGTATTCCGCCGTACCGTGTCCGCCGCAAGATCGAGACCCAGGTCACCAAATCCGCTTACGAATACATTATTATCTACACCGACCGCCAACAGGAACAGGTGTGGCAATGGATGCGTCGTGAGAAGGGCAAGCCGACCGTCCCGCGCGAAGTGCCCTACTATCTGAATACCTCCGGCGATCTGCTGCTCCAAAAACTGCGCGGCATTAAAGTGGAGCTGGACGAGGAAGAGGCGCTGACATTGACAGGGCAGGTGGAGAGGAACCGCCTCGCTTTCAATGTTGAAACCGTCACGCAGAACTTCTACCGGGGATTCAAAACGGAGCATGCACAGTTTGTGGCGGCTATCGAAGCGCCAACTCTTCCGGATGCAGATCGGGAATGGTACGCTTCGGTCATGCTCAACCGCCTGATGTTTCTCTATTTCATCCAGAGAAAAGAGTTTCTGGATGGCGATGGATGGTACCTGCAGAACAGGCTTCGAAAAGTACGCGAAGAGCATGGTGAGGACAAGTTTTTCACCTTCTATCGGCACTTCCTGATGCGTCTATTTCATGAGGGATTGGGGCAACCGAAGCACGATCCGGAACTTCAACGGCTTATCGGCAAGGTTCCCTACCTGAACGGCGGACTGTTCGCGGAACACGCAATCGAACGCAAATGCCGCGAACAGGGGATCGAAATTCACATTCCGGACGCGGTTTTCGACAGCATCTTCAGGTTCTTCCAGGGGTTCGACTGGCATCTCGATAACCGCAAGCACAAACAGGGGAACGAGATCAATCCGGACGTTCTGGGCTACATCTTTGAAAAGTACATCAACTTCAACGAGGCCGGCCAGAAAGAGAACGGCGCTTACTACACGAAGGAAGACATCACCGAGTATATCAGTCGAAGTACGACGCTGCCGCATCTTCTGGATAAGGCGAAGGCGGAGTATGGAAAGGCATTTGAAGGGCGGAAGTCGATCTGGTCTCTGCTGCGCAACGACCCGGAACGGTACATCTTTCCGGCAATGAAACATGGGCGGGAGCAACCCCTGCCGCCCAACATCGAGGCCGGAATCGCGGATGTGGCTCAACGTGGCGATTGGAACAAGCCTGCGCCTGCCGACTATGCGCTGCCTACGGAGATATGGCGCGAAGTGGTGGCCCGCCGCCAACGCTGCGAGGAGATTCGTGTCAAACTGGCGCAGGGCGAGATCTCTTCTCCCAACGATCTGATCACCTACAACCTGGACATACAGCAGTTCGTTGCGGACTGTATCACGGACTACGACGATCCGCAACTGCTGCGAGCGTTATGGCAGGCCATCAGAAGCGTTCGTATTCTCGATCCCACCGTAGGCAGCGGGGCATTCCTGTTCGCGGCGTTGAACATCCTGGAACCGCTTTACGAGCGCTGTCTGGAACGCATGGAAGCGTATGTCGGCGATAAAGTGCGTGAGGGAGGCATGACGTGGGCAGGTGAGTTCGCATTTGTCAATGAGGTTTCGGCCCAACAGGTGTTCGTGGAGGAAGAGGAACGCGAAGCCGACTATGCCCTGGAGTTCCAGGCGGAGCTTCAGCGTGTCAACTCGCCGGAGCATCCGAATCGCCCCTACTTCATCTTCAAGTCCATCATTGTCAACAACCTGTTCGGAGTAGACATCATGGAGGAAGCGACCGAAATCTGTAAACTCCGCCTCTTCCTGAAACTGGTGGCGCAAGTAGAACCGGACTCGACGAAGGAGAACCTGGGCGTCGAGCCACTCCCCGATGTAGACTTCAACATCCGCGCCGGAAACACCCTCGTCGGCTACGTTAACAAAGCCGATATGGACCGCCTGTGGACGGTGACTGATCCCTTGCAAATGGACCAGAGCGATCCTGAGCTAGCCGATAAGGTGCGTGAATATAGTTTTCTGGTGGCTGACTTCCAGGGACAGCAGCTGGACTCACTGTTTTCGAAAGTCGTCACAAAAGATCAAGTGGAACTGGCTGGGCGGATTATCCGCGATGGTGACAATCCCGATAAACCTGGCAACGCCAAAAATAATCCAAGTCTTAACAATGACCTATGGAATCTCTACAAAACAGCAGGCAAACTGGCAAGGAACGTGTCGCAAAGTGCGTTCAAGGAGACGCATATGCCTTTGCACTGGTTCGTCGAATTTCCCAAGCCTATGGCTGCGGGAGGTTTTGATGTCATCATTGGCAATCCACCTTATGTTCAGAGGATTCACTACCCGACACTTTTGCTCCCTCCTTCATAGAGAACAAAATGTGTCCAGAGGGGTAGCCCTTCGTTGAGACAATATTCGATCCAACTCAAACCGATGTGAAACAGACTCCAGTCACATCGATCGGCACGATGGATCAAGGATAACTGCCCGCTCTGCATCACCCAGGCTCCCAGGCAGACCATCCATAAGTAGGCCAGACACGTTCCAATCAACAACCGTTCCAGATGCTCCGTGTCGCTGATATGACTGTGGCCCAGATAGAAACCACGACTTTTCTGGTCCGAAAAGAACGTCTCGATCCGAAAACGGCGCTGATACCAATCATACGCTTCCGCGAGAAAGTCCAGATTGGAAACCAGGATCAGCGGCTCTTTCCAGCGGACGTCCCAGACGATGCCCACCAAAACAGGACCGTATTCTTCGGCAGTAAAGTGGACCTCGGGCAGTTCGATCCGATCGCCGGGAGCGAGCATCAAGTCGGTGGGTTGAAAGCGCTCTCCTTCTTCGGTGAGGACGACATTCTTGGCGGTGCGGCAAACATAGTCCCAACCGAGTTTATGCACCGTAGCGAGCAGATTTACTCCATCGAACTCCCCATCTCCCAGAAAGACGATGGGCTGGCCGCAAGGCAGCAACGCGGCTACCTTTTCCACCAGATCCTTATGGGTTTGTTCGGACAGATGTCCTTTCTTGCCTTTGACAACCGTCCAGCACAGGGGTAATGCCCGCTTCTTGTAGACGACGTTGATGGACAGGAGGACACAGTTTCGTCCAGCTTCACTGCCATCGATGACCAGCACCCAGGGTCCTTCTGGCAGACTTTGCAGGAGCAGTTGGACATAGGGCAAGTAGTAAGTTTGGGTGTCGATGGCTTTGTTGGCGACAAAGCGTTCGAAACGGCGCACTCGACTTTGCGGTTTGCCTCCAGTCGGCACCTTTTTGGCGACTGCGGGCAGGTGACATTTCTGGCTGCCGATGATACCTGCGATGAGCATGGCCAACGTATTGAGATGTCGGGCGACATTGCCCGTTGGTTCGGTGGGCCGTAGTGACTTCAATGCCTTTTGTATGGCAAAATAACGTTTGAGGCTGTCGCTCATTGGGTGCTCCTGGACTGTGGTAAGAACAAGAGTACCCAAGCGGCGGCCTCAACTCAAAATGTGTCGGGTAGTGAATCAGAGGAAAGAGATTGCTGAGAAGTATGCTCTCTATGGGATGGCAACGCAAGACTGTCCGGATATATATGCTAACGTTGTCGAGCGGGTGGGCCAGATTGGGAACAAAGATAGTCGAGTAGGGATGATTGTGCCGTTATCACTGACTTTCAGTGGGCAATTTCGCTCGCTCCGTGGTGAATTAGAACACTACGGATCAAACTGGTTTTCGTCCTATGACAACATACCCGCCTCTGTGTTTTCCGGGGTAAGTCAACGATGTACTATTTGGATAGGACAAAAACGTATTGACACCCAGCGTGAGGATATGACTGCGCCGATGCGCCGTTGGCGTGCCGATTACCGTTCGTATCTGATGCCGACACTCGCATATGCGATCTATGCATCAGGTCAAGCAGGTCTTTCAGAGATACCGAAATTTGCGACTGCTATCCAGGCGAAGATATATACTTTACTTAAGAAGTCATCAAATGTGCCAGTCACTGTACATGGTCCTGGCAAGGCAAAATTAGGCTATTCGAAGTCGGCAAGGAACTATATCACGACGTTTATCACGGAACCCCCGTGCCTGAACGCCGATACTCTTAAACTTGAACCGTCAGCAAAAGTTGGCTGGCTATCCTTGTCAAGCCAAGACGAAGCATTTCGGTATCTGGCACTGACAAGCGGAGATTTTTATTTATGGTACTGGTTGGTATGCGGCGATGGGTTTGATGTAACCAACTGGATGGTTGAAGGTTTCCTGCGCAAATTCGTCGGGGCCAGTTCACCTGAATTTGTCCTGATCGCTCAACTTGGTGAACTGCTTCATAATCGACGCATCGAGTCTTTGCAGTTCAAGAAGAACGCCGGCAAATATGTAGGCAGTTTCAACTATCGAAACCTAGCGCCGATAACAAGGCGTAGCGATCTTCTAGCGGGTGTCGCAATCGGATTGAGCCGTAGCGACATGGTGGAGATTTTCGACTACATAGTCCGCGTTTTGGCAATCAATGAAAGCGCTGGAGAAAAAGCAATTCCGCGCGAAGTCAAACAAATGTTCACACCAGTCCCGTTCGACGCAATGATGCAAAGGAATCTCTTCCGTCTTACAGACGAAAGGATAATGGAGCATTATGGGTTCACTGTCGAAGAATTAAACTTTGTTCTCAACCATGACATGAAATACCCGGTATGATGTGCCGTTACAGCAAGCCAGACATTTGAGAAGTTAGTGTTCATACAACGCTCAAAAATGCTTTGTGTCGTCAACCAGACGCGGCGGATTTGACAGGTAACCAAGCGATGTTGCCAGAAGTGAATTCATGAGCCTGTTTAAGGAGGGAAAGGATGCGTGTGCAGCATGAAGTGCAGGATGGCTTGTACGGCAGAATTCAGTTTGATAGCCTGGAAAAACGTCTCATCGACTCGGCTCCCTTTCAGCGCCTCCGCCATATCCATCAACTTGCGATGTGCTATCAGGTCTATCCCGGCGCAACACACAAGAGGTTTGAACACTCCCTTGGAGTAATGGAGGTTGCCAGTCGTATCTACGATACGATCTTTGACCCGCGCAATGTGCGCGAAAATGTCCGTGAGCGCATCGCCGAAGAGTTGGAACCACAGCAGATCCAGTACTGGAAGCGCGTCGTAAGGCTGGCGGCGTTGCTGCACGACATCGGCCATTTACCCTTCTCCCATGCGGCGGAGAAGGAACTTCTTCCCTCCGGCTGGAATCATGAGCGCATTACCGTCGAGATGTTGCGCCATTCCGAGATTGCCGACATTCTCCGAGACGCCAGCCCTCCGGTGAGGCCGGAAGACGTGATCGATGCGGCCTGGGACATCAGCAAGCGTGTCAACGTCGAATCGGTGAATCTGTCGCCGTGGAAAACCCTGCTGAACGAAATCTTGACCAGCAATACCTTTGGCGCGGATCGCATCGATTATCTGCTGCGTGATTCATGGCATGCCGGGGTACCGTATGGGCGTTTCGACACGAACAGTCTCATCAGTGGATTGAGGGTCATCATCGATCCTGAGGATCAAGAGATCGCGATCGGCCTGGACATCAGCGGTATCCATGCAGCGGAAGCTCTGCTGCTTGCTCGCTACTTCATGTACACTCAGGTCTATCTCCACGATGTGCGCAGGGCTTACGATGCTCATTTGAAAGCGTTTTTGCAGGGATGGCTGGAGGAGGGCAAGTTTTCCGGCCAGTGGCAGGACATGCTTCGGGTTACGGACAACGATGTTCTGGTGGCGTTGCACCGAGCGGCCCTGGATAAGACCGATCCGTTTCATGCACCGGCAGCCTTGCTGATGAACAGGCAGCATTTCCGCACGGTCTACAGTCAGGTCGCAGCGCATAAATTGCGCTGCCCTACGGTCCTGGACGATGTTTTAAAGTACGCTCAAGAGCAGTTTGGATCGACAAACGTCCTCAAAGACCACTACCTGGCGAAGTCGGAGCCAAATGAGTTTTTTGTCCTCACAACGAGCGGATCGATTGAAAATGCCAGACAAATTTCGGGTATAATAGATAATGTACCCGTCATGGAAGTCGGGTTTGTTTTCGTCGAGCCGAGTCTGGAAGAACAAGCGAAGCGTCAAATAGACGCTTACTTGAAAACGTTGTTGTAGGAACCAGAGAGCCTTACGATCGAGAGGAACGCACAGTGGACAAGATAAAACACAGGTTACTTCTGGAAGTCATCAAGCGATTAAACAGCCACGGAAGTTGGACAGGCAAAACGCATGTCCAGAAGACGGTTTTCCTGCTGGACACTTCCAAAAAGCTGGATATGCCGTTCCAGTTCGTGTTATACAAACACGGCCCCTATTCGTTCGACATCGAAAACGAGTTGCAGGAGATGCGGAGTTATGGAGCTATCGAATCCATCTCCGTCGCGAGCTATGGGGTGACCCTCAAACCCTCTCAGAACGCCGACTGGCTCGAAGCGCAAGAGATTTTAACGCCGGATCAAGAGCGGCAAATCGAGCAGATGTGTGGGTTCGTGAAGGCACGCAACGTGACGGAGTTGGAACGGCTCGCAACAGCAGCGTGGATTCGTACGCAAGAACATCTCACGGAGCCTGAACGCATTGCAGGACGCCTGCACGAACTTAAACCGCATATCTCCGTCGCGGAGGCGCTGCAAGCCGATAGTGAGATCGCGCCCATCCTCTGTTCTGCTTGATCGCCGCATCAATAGTTTCGAGAAGAATCACGACAGCCCTGCGACAAAGCACAGGGCTGTCGAGCGTTGCGAAGTTGGCGGGAGCGGGTAGGAATCGAACCCACCGGAGCCGGATTAGCCGACTCCCAGACGGTTTTGAAGACCGCGCAGGACACCAGTCCCGATTCACCCCCGTAGTGCGGTCAGTCGCCCTTGAGCAGAGTCCCGTGGTACTTTGCGCCGAGCAGAACGCCGCAGAAAGTCTCGCTGCCGAGCAGAGCGGCGAAGCAGAAGAGATAGCCGGATGCGATCAGCGGCCCCTGCATCAGGGCGACTAGAAAGAGGATCGGGCCGACAAGGTAGAGCGGCATAAAGATTGTCAGGAGACTCCACCAGAGGTTTTTACGGGAGGAGCGGCTAGGCCCGACACGCAGCCCGACCGTAAAGCCCCAGGTGAACTGGATGGCGAGAATGGACCAGATGAAGACATGAAGAGTCCAGAAGGGCAGCTCTTGCAGATGAAATAGGCTCAGCCAGACCACACAGACAAAGAGGTGCAGCCAGAGCAGCGATTTGGACAGTGAGTTTATCTTTTTCATCCTGAATTTTCCTCCGGGCAGCCGAACGCCCGCTTCGCGCCATCGTCTTAAACCTTCTGACGAGCAATCGCGCGTTCCCGTTGCATCAATTTGACGCCATCACTCAAATATCCTGTAAATCCTGTTCCTCCTGTCAAAAAGAGAATGCCTTGAGACAGGAGGGACAGGAAGGGGACTGTCGGATCCGACGCGCGCTCACCGGATCGTTAAAGTGGGCGAATCGGAGGCGACGATTCGCCCGATGATTTGGTGCGCCAGGGTGTTTTGCTGTTTGAGAGCCTGGAGGAGCGCGTCGGCGGCATTCTCGCGCACGATGATGGCGAGGCCGCCGGAGGTCTGCGGATCGAGAAGGGCGCTCAGGCGATCGGGCGGGACATCGGGGCCGACGCGCAGGTTGTCCGCGAGATAGGCACGATTCTCTTTGCCACCGCGCGTCACATTGCCGTCCGCCGCCATGCGTTCGACATCGGGCAGCAGCGGAATGGCCGCGCTGTCGAGTTCCATTCCGACTCCGCTCGCCTTCGCCATGTGAAACAGATGGCCGCACAGCGCGAAGCCGGTAATATCGGTCGCGGCATGGATCGCCTCGTTCGGGCCGATGCCGATCTGTCGCATCGCCTCCGCGCCCCCGGCGTTCAGGGTCGCCATGCTGCGGCAGGCCAGCGCCAGCACCTCCGGATCGCACTCGTCGAACTTTGCGGCGGTGGTCACGATCCCGGTGCCGAGCGGCTTTGTCAGCACGATCAGGTCGCCGGGGCGCGCGCCTGCATTGGTCGTGATATGGGCAGGATCGACCAGGCCGGTAACGGAGAGGCCGAACTTCGGCTCCGGATCGTCCACGCTATGCCCGCCTACCAGCGCGACGCCCGCCTCCGCCACCTTGTCCGCACCCCCGCGCAGGATCTCCGCCAGTTCGCGTGGATCGCGGTCGTGGATGGGGAAACAGAGGATGTTCATCGCCGTCAGGGGCCGCCCGCCCATGGCATAGACATCGGAGAGGGAGTTGGCGGCGGCGATCTGGCCGTACAGATAAGGGTCGTCTACAATAGGCGTGAAAAAGTCGAGCGTCTGTACGAGCGCGACATTTTCGGTCACGCGATAGACACCCGCATCATCGCCGGTCGTCAGTCCGACGAGCAGATTGGCATCGCCGGGTATTTTGAGATCACGCAGCACCTGCGTGAGTTGGGCAGGCCCAATCTTGCTGGCTCAACCGGCGCAGCGCACCAGATGCGTCAGCCGCGGGCGCTGATCCACGAGTTCACTCACTCTCCTCACCTCCCTCCTCGTAGGTTTACGTCCGACCGAATCGAATTATCTGCCGACAAGAGGCGCATCAGGACGACAGATAGTGCGGTGTTCGGTAGAGAGAGCAGGCTTTCCTGTATTCCCGGCAGGTACACTGAAAAACAGAATTCCGCCACCTGCCGTTTTGCCCGACATCTCTTTCAATCCTGGAGGTTTTTATGAGGCTCTTTCCGTCTGTGTGCATCTCTAGCTGTCTGCTCATTCTGGGAGCGTGCGCCTCCCTCGCCCTGGCCGCTCCGCATTCGCATGGCGATTCCGGAGGAGAAGTGGGGAGCGTACACGCAGTGAAAAGTGCTGTTCAAGTGCAGCCGGATCCGCCGAAGCCGACGGCGCACACGAGTCAGCAGATCGAAGGCTGGACGGTGGTCGTGGACGGTCGCCTGCTCCAGGGAGCGGACAAGGATCTCGGCGACCGTGCCTTGCGCCTGCTCGCCAATCGCCTCTACAGCATCACCCTGATCGTGCCTCCCGACCGGCTTGCTCGGCTGCAAAAGGTGCCGATCCGACTGGACAAGACCAACGGCAAACTGGTCTCTCCCCAGTACCATCCCAGCGTGGAGTGGCTGAAAGCGAACGGATACGACCCGACGCTCGCGAAGTGTGTCCATATCCCGGATGCCGCCTATTTTGCAAGCCCCCGGATGCGGTATCAGCAGCCGTTCGCCGTACTCCACGAGTTGGCGCACTCCTATCACGATCAGGTGCTGGGTTTCGAGGATGCGGAGATCCTGGCGGCATGGCATCACTTCGTAGACAGCGGACGCTACAAATCGGTGCTGCACATCGACGGCCACATGCGCCAGCACTACGCCCTCACCGATCAAAAGGAGTTTTTCGCGGAGATGTCGGAGAGTTACTTTGGCGCCAACGACTTCTACCCCTTCAACGCCGCCGAACTGAAACGCGACGAGCCCGAACTCTTCACCCTCCTCGCAAAAATCTGGGGTCCTCTGCCTTGAGGACAGGATCTCCTCCTGTAAATCCTGTCCAGAGAGAGATGCATTTGGACAGGAGTGACAAGATTTACAGGATTACCAGGAGGAGAAATACCAGGTCTGTCGAACACGCTCCCAGAAGCGCAGTGGGAAGATTGGTTTTAATCTTGAGGGTCGGTTCCAGTGCGGAGATGGGCGCTGTCTTCGGTCTTTTTTGGGGCAGGCTCCGTGGGTTCGGGGCCGGTACTCTGTTTCTGACGCCGTGTGGAACTGCTCTGCACGACCGCCGGACTTCCCTGCTTGCGCGCGGCCAGCGCTTCCAGGACATCTATCGCCCGAGACGCGCCGTGGTAGACCTCCTCATCGGCGATAGCGGCTCGGGTGCCGGCAAACTCTTGCAGCGTGTCGATGGCACGCGTATCGCCCAGACGCTCAGCGGTTCGGACGATTTCCAGAAGTACGTTGCGTCGGCGATAGCGATACACGTTGCTGTCGGAGGTCGCGTACAGCAGGAGCAGTCCATAGAGTTGGGTGCGGTGGTTTGCAGAGAGAACGGTCTCGTAGTTGGCAGGGGTCAACTGGGGCAACAGTTGGCTCAACGTCAGCAGGGAGGTCGCGTAGTTCTGAAAATCGGTTTTATCAGCGCGCAACTCGACGCTCGCTTTATGGATGTGATGCGGAAGGTCTGCTAATGGCCCGAAATCGAGGCGCGTGAGGAGATGATCGAGACAGTCTCTAGCGGCGTTCCGCACCGCCAATTCGACGTCGGTGATCGCCTCTTCCGTCGCGAGTTGGTAGACAACGCCCAGGCAACTGGTATCTCCCGCCTCCCGAAGTGCGGCGAGGACGGTGAGACGCAGATCCCGATCAGTATTCCGGTGCGCGCGGTTTAACGTGCCATAGAGGTAGCCGCGTTGGGTGGCCGTGAGGCTCTGAAATGCGTCCGGGGTGACGTGTGGGAGCAAGCGCATCAGGTTCTCCCGTGCCTCCGCATGGTGCGTCGTGACACGCGCATGGAACCTCTCCAGCAGAGCTCCCAGGCTTCCGGGCTCGGCGCTCTCTAGAAGCGCGGCTTTCACGGCTGTCTCCAGGCGAGAGGGGACCAGAGTCGTCGCGGAGAACGCCAACAGCACGAATCCGCTCAGACCCAATGCCGCAATATACCCGCCGACGCCCTGGGAACGGATGGCGCTGATGAGGAAGGCTGCCAGGAAGAGCGAAGCGAGCAGAATCGTGATGCGCGCGAAGCTGCGTCTTTTGGCGCGTTCTTTCGCGATGATACGGGTGAGCAGGCGCACCTTTTTGTCGCCGCCCTGGTTCAGGATACTTTGCGCCTTGGCGCGTATTTTCGACGGCAGCAGTGCCAGGATCTGCTCCGTCTGCCTCGTAGAGTTTTCAGGTTCGAAGGAATCGGACATGGGAAACTAGCTCGTTCTGGGAATTTCCGCTTCAGAGCGGTTGTCTACGGCGCTCGGGAGCAGAACAGCCTGGTTCTCCGTGGGTGTTAATTCGATCTCAGGGGGGGAGACTTCCTCCTCTGGGAGCGAAGCGCGAAGAAGTTCGTTTGGAGCGATCCTCCATTCCGGGGAACCGGCGGCGCGCAGTAGCTCTCCGGAAGGAGAGGCGGGAGCGGAAGCGCCGCGCAGCAGGGTTCGGCTCTCTTTCTCCCGCTCCAGTTGTATTTCCAGCAGTTGGAGTGTCTCGCGGGCCACGGTTCGCAGTTGCTTTGCGGCCGGGTGAGGGATCTGGACGTAAGCGACCTTGCGAACCGGTACGAGGGCGCGCGTATCGACCAGGCGATGGGCAGTGCGCAGAATCTCTTCCTGAAGCTCTATGATGCCGTAACGGGGCTGGTTGAACAGCCATGCGGGCAGGATGAGCAGTTGATAGAGCCGATCTCGATCCCGCTCCGACAGAATACGGTGAAAGTTAGCCGTATTGAGTTGGGGCAGCAGTTGGCGCATGGCCAGGAGGCTGGTAGCGCAGACTTGATTGTCGATGGCTTCGGACTGCAACTGGTGGATGAGGACCTCGGTATACTCCGAGATCCTGGCGACGGGGGCGAAGTCCAGGCGAAACCGTATCCGCTCCAGACAGTCCTGGGCCGCCTGCCGAACGGTCTGCGCGGTCGGTGTGGCGGCCTCTCCTGCCGCCAGAGCATAGAGCACGCCCAGGCACTGCACGTCGCCGATCTGCTGGAGGGCGGCGATGGCCGCAAGACGTAGCGCCAGGTCGCAGTCGCGGTGGACATAGTTCAGAAGGTGGTAGAGTTGACGGTGCTGGGCCGGGGCCAACAGCGCGCAGTCTGCGGGCGTGAGGCTATTGAGCAGGCGGATCAAGATCTGTTTGCTCTTCCTATGCAGGGCGCCGGGCAGATTGAAGATCTGTACGACTTCCAGCAGAGCGCCGATGCTGTGTTTGTCCTCATTGAGCACGATGGCTTCCACCGCCGCCCTTTCGCGTGCCGTGGGAATACTGGTGAGCGGAGAGAGCGCCAGCATCAGGGTCCCGGCCAGACCGGCGACCTTCAGGGGCCAGGGAGCCATCTCATGGACGACCGAGATGAGCAGCGCGATCCATATCAGGGCTCCCGGCCCTACCAGGAGCAGGGCGCGTGTCCGACGGTTCGTATGTTCGCTGACGATGATATGGGTGAGCAGTTGCAGGCTCCGGGCATCGTTCTGCGCCAGAATCGACTCCGTCTCCGCGCGCTGTCTCTCCGGCAGCAGCGTTAGGAGCTTCGCGATTTTCGACGCGCGACTTTCAGGGTCGAGGGCTTCGGGGAGGGGAGGATCGACTTTAAACGCCATGGTCATCATCGCTCTGGCGTCGCAGGGCGTCCAACGCTCTGGAGAGGGAAGCGGTCGTGATGGGGCCTTCCTCCTGCTTTGGAATCGAGGCGCGGAGCAGTTCGCCGGGATCGGTTACGGATTCGGCAGGAGCGGCAGCACGCAGCAGCTCGTCGGGATGGACGTCGGGTGCATAGGAGGCGCGCAGCAGAGTCTTGCCTACCTTCTCCTTTTCAACCAGTTGCTTAAGATAGCGCCACGCCTCCTGAGCCTCGGTCCGCAACAGCTTTTCGGCGTCGGTGGGGGCATCCATATTCGCGATCTGACTCAGCGCCTTGATCGCCTTTGTGTCGCCGACCCGCTCCAGGGTGCGAACGACCTCCCGGTGGAGTTTGACCTTGTCGTAGCCGTAACTGCCGAAGACCACCGGAGTCAGGATCGAGTAGAGATGATCGCGATCCCTGGGAGTGAGGACTTCCCGATAGTTGGCCGGGGTGAGTTGGGGCAGGAGCGCGATCAAAGCGTACAAACTGTCCGCATCGATGATCGGTCCTACCGTCTGTTTGTTGTCGACAGGATTGCATATTCTGTCAAGAAAGCTGGGAATCATGGCGACATTGCCGAAATCCAGGCGAGACTGCAGGTCATGCAGACACGTCTGCGCGGCGGTGCGCACCGCCTGTTCCCCGTGCGTGGCGGCCTCTCCCGCAGCAAGGCAGTAGAGCACTTTCAGAGAACGTCTGTCGCAGAGCAGGTTCACGGCAGAGATAGCCGCAAGCCGCAGGTCGATGTCGCGATCCCGGTGGACATAGTCCAGAATATCGTAAAGCAGGTCGGGGTGCGCGTTCGTCCATTGGGATAAGTCTTGCGGACCCAACTGAGGGAGACGTTCGATCAGGAGTCTCTCTACACGGTGGCGATCGGCTAAGGAGACGTGGGGGCGCTGTTCCAGAAGCAGTCCGACACTGCGTCTGTCTTCGATCTGCAGGAGATACTCGAATGCCGCTCGTTGCAGGCGGCTTTGCGGATTGCGCGACGCCAGAAAGCCGCTCACTGCGATGGAGGTGGCCAAAATCAGTGCTGCCGGGAGAGGGGCGGTCTCCGTATACGTGGAAAAGCACAGGGCGCCTCCGATCACGAACAGCACCGCGACGCCGACCCGTAGAAACCTTTGCCCCTGGCGACGGAGATGCTCGCGCTGTAAGATGTGGGCGAGACAGGAGAGGGATGCGCTGCTGCCTGGATCGGTGTTCTCTCGGAAATAGAGCTGCTCTTCCGGGCGCACCAGGGAGAGCAGCAGTTGGCGCTCGGGTGACATCCTCTCGCAGCGGGTGCCGCGCTCCGCTTCGGCAGAATCGGGAAGCGTGCGGGACGCTGGCGAGAGAGACGTCTCCTGGGGCCGGTCTTGAGAAGTGGAGTGCGATTCTGAATTGTCGTGGAAGGAGAGGTCTGGCATAGCGGTCACTCCAGATCGCGCAGGGCATCGGCGATGGCGGCAAACTCTTCGGGATCGAGGGTACGGGGATCGAAGAGCACGGCCTCGTGATGAATACGGGCAAACACGGGCGGGTGGTTTCGGCGCAGATGGGCGGCGATGTGGTCGGGAGAGAGGGCGTCGCCGCGCACGGCGACGCAGACTGTCGGCAGATCTTCCCCGGGCAGGGATCCGCCGCCGACCTGCGAGCGCTCGGGAACCAGGGCGACGGTAAAGCGTTCGGCGGGCAGCGTTGTCCGGATCCTGGCCTTGAGGCGAATCGCCAGGCGGCGCAGTTCGGGCAGCGTGCGGGTCAGGTAGCGCAGGGTAGGGATCGCGAGGCGGGCCTGTTCGGGGTCGCGATAGAGGCGCAGCGTCGCTTCCAGTCCGGCGAGCGTCAGTTTGTCCACACGGAGAGCGCGCGCGAGCGGGTGGGTCGTCATGCGTTCGACGGCGGTGCGACTGCCGAGCAGCAGGCCCGCCTGCGGCCCGCCCAGCAGTTTGTCGCCGCTGGCAGTCACGATGTCGCTGCCGGCGGCAAGGCTCTCCGGCAGGGAGCCCTGACCGGGAACGCCGAGAGAAGCCGGCGAGAGAATCGCGCCGTTGCCCTGATCGTCCATGACGGGAATGCCGTGCTTGCGGCCCAGTGCCACGAGATCGGGGGTGGGGGTCTCTTCTGTGAAGCCTACCAGTGCAAAGTTGGAGGGATGGCAGCGCAGAATCAGGGCGGTGCGCTCGGAGAGGGCGTTGGCGTAGTCGGAGAGCCGGGTGCGGTTAGTCGCGCCGACCTCGACGAGGGTCGCGCCGCTCGCCCGGATGATGTCTGGCATCCGAAACGCGCCGCCGATCTCCACCAGTTCGCCACGCGAAATGAGGACTTCCCGCCCCGCGGCCAGAGTCGTCACCGCCAGCAGCACCGCGCCCGCGCAGTTATTGACCACCGTCGCGTCTTCCGCCCCGGTCAGTTCGCACAGCAGATCGCGCACATGATCTCGTCGCGCCCCGCGCTTTCCGCTCTCCCGGTCGATCTCGACCGGACTATGTCCCGCCGCCACCTCCGCAATCGCCGCCACCGCCTCCGCGGCCAACCGCGCCCGCCCCAGCCCCGTATGCAGCACCACCCCCGTCGCATTGATCGCCCCTGTCAGTGAAGGAGCCGAACGCCGGTTCGCTTCCGCCACGACTCGCTGCGCCAGCGTCTCGAAGTTCAGCGGCATTGGCGTCGCTTCAGGGCTCTGTTGAAGCGTACGCCGTGTCTCGTCCAGCACAGCCCGCGCGCTCTCGGTGATGAGCGCGGCAGGCAGGCTTGCACGCAGCTTCCTGACTTCCGGCGCTTCCAGAAGGCGCTGTACGGACGGAAGCGTACGGAACGGATTGGTTTCCTGCTCGGTAGTAGTGGGTCTTTTCACAATGCCATTATAGCCAATGCGTACGGCAGATGCAAGGACTAACGATTTGGGGCGAGGGCATTGTGCCCTCGCCCCGATCATCCGAGTTTCCGGACGGCCTATCCGCCGAGCTGTTTCATCTGTGCATCGAGGCTCGCTTTGAGCTGCGCCTTAAACTTGGGAGGGGCCACAGCGAGCAGTTCCGCATTGCATTTTTGGGCGATGGGCCGAATCTCTGCGCTGAACTGCTTTGCAGCGGGCTCCGCCCTCATCTGATTCTGAAGCGCCTGCATCTTCTTGATAATCGCCTGTCCCTTGGGCCCCTTCTGGTCTTCCGGCTTGAGCGCCTGACCTTCCTTCTGAAGAGCGTCCATCTTCGGCTTATACTTATTCTTGAGTGCCGTTATCCCCGCCTGGTGCTTTTTCTGAACGGCCTCGAATTGAGGCTTGTACTTCAGTTGGATCGCCTGAGCCTTCTTCGTGAATGCCTCATAATCTTTCTGATCGGCTGCACTCATCGGCGGCGCGCCGCCCGGAGCGCCCTGACCGGCGAGGGGATTCTGGGCATGTGCCTGCGGTGCGGTCAGAGCCACGGTGGCTGTCAATAAGAGCGCGGCCATAAGCCGTGCGATGGTCTGTTTGATCCTCGTATACCTGTTATGACGACCATGGATTTTTAAGCGGCTGACTGGTCCTCAAGCCTGCGAGCGGGGAGGAGCGGCAACGATGCGATCCGGTCGATCACACTTTCTATGAATTTAAACCTCTGCATTATAGACCATTTCTGCCGGAAATGGTATCTACGCTCGGTTTATGCAGGATTGTGAATAGTCGTACCCGCTCCACAAGAGTATCAAAACCTACTTCGCTTTGTGGAAGCCCGCGGCGGCCAGGGCTTTCTTGGTGGAGGGGAGGGCGGAGGTCAGGCGCCAGAGGAGGCCGGAGCGGTGGTTTTCGATGGCGAGGAGCATCATGCCGAGGTCGATGCCGATGACGTCGGTGTCGTACCAGTTGCGAGTGGGGTTGATGGCGTTGGCGAAGCCGTATCGGCCCCAGGCTTTGGTGCGGTAGACGGTGGAGAGATCCAGGAGGGTTCGGTCGGCAATCTCGGGGAGGAAGGTGACGGCGGCAAGTGCTGCAGTCGGAGCGACCGTGCCGTCGTTCTGGCCGTCGATCGGGTTCTGCGCACTGTAGCCGTTGGAGCCTCCCGGCTTTGCGGGCGGCTGGTCGCAGGCGTTGATGCCCCAGAGCGTCTCCTGATGGTGCGGATAGAGTTGCGGATGGTGCGCGCAGTAGTTGTAGTGCGCCAGATGCGCGTTTCCCCAGAGTTGCCACCAGTCGCGGTTCGATCGATCCCGGAGATCGTGCAGGTCGTAGTAGTCGGGAGTCATCTGCGCCCAGAAGAGCGGACCCGGCCGACCCGGAATCCGGGCGCCTTCCATCAGGGAGTCCCCGGTTCCCCACTTGTCCCAGGCGCTGCCCGGCAGGGCGTGTTTCGGCGCGCCGAGAGCCAGCAGATAGAGAAACGACGCCTCATCGTACTGCTGCCAGCGGGCGTCCAGAAAGCCCGATTCCGGTTTCCAACCCATCCGCAACGGAATGTCCGCGGGATCGTTATGTTTGCGTGCCTGCATCCACGGCCAGTCGATGCGCGCGTAGAGCGCCTCTGCCCGCTGCGCGACCTCGCCTCCGAAATACTGTCCTGCCGTCAGCGCGCCCAGAATCAGCAGCGCGGTGTCGATGGAGGAGACTTCGGACTTCCAGGCGCGCTGCCCCGAATGCAGATCGACGAAGTGGTAGAAGAATCCGTGCTGATGCGTCATTTTCGAGCTGAGGAAGCGAAGGGTGAGCAGCGCGCGGGCCGTCGCGGACGAAGGATCGATCCAGCCTCGCTCCACGCCGATCACCAGGGCGGAGAGCATATAGCCGGTCGAGGCGATGGAGGCGACATTGTACGAATCGGGAGCCGCGTCCAGCAAGTTGCGGGCGCGGTCTTTGGTCAGACCGGTGATGGGCGACGTCTCTTCCCAGAAGAAGGAGAAGGCCTGGTGCGCCGTCGTATCCCAGAGTTGCTGGAGAGCGGGATCGGCGGTGGAGCGCTTGTCCTGAAAGGGAAGGAGCGCCTCCAGCGGCAGCAGATGTTCCAGATCGGAGGCGTAGGCGACCGTCGCGGTGGCCAGCAGCGAGATGCACGAGCCGACGACGGCGCGGCGGGTCAGTTTTTCGATGGTAGGCATAGAAAGGGTTTACCGCAAAGGCGCAGGATCGATCCCATAGATGCCTGATATTGTAGCGCACCAGGAGGGGTTTTGCCTCTGCGAAACGGCACATATTCCGTGTCCTGCGCAGGAGACGGGCTGTCGAGTCGCGAATTGAAGAGGGAAGGCGTGCCGCGCGGCGCGCTTCCATTCGCAATCGACAAGGAAACCGACGATGTCCAACTCCGACGAGATCCTGGAGCAACTGACCGCTCTCTCTCATTATCTGGGCGATGCCGCCCACGACCTTGCCATTCTCGGCGAGGGCAACACCTCCGCCCGCCTCGACGAAGAGACCTTCTTTGTCAAGGCCAGCGGACATCAACTGGGGACCATCACTCCCGATGGCTTCTGCTCCGTCCTCTTCTCTCGCGTGCTGCCCGCCTTCGAAGGCGCGGAACTCTCCGATACCCAGGTGAAAGAGACCCTGCTGAACTGCAAAGCCGATGGCGACGTCAGCGTCATGCCCTCCGTGGAGACGTTTCTGCACGCCTATCTGCTCACCCTGCCGAATGTCCACTATGTCGGACACACACATCCCACCGCCGTCAACGCCATCCTCTGCTCCAAGAACGCCAAAGAGGCCCTCTCCGGCCGCCTCTTCCCCGATGAGATCGTCTGCTGCGGAGTCGCGCCCTGCTTCGTCGAATACACCGACCCCGGAATTCCGCTGGCCCGCCTGCTGAAACAGCGCGTCGAAGAGTACGCCGAAACGTACAATGAGTATCCCAAGGTGATTCTGATGCAGAATCACGGCTTCATCGCCCTGGGCAAGACCCCGAAGGATGTGCGCACCGTGACCTCGATGTACGTCAAGACCGCGCGCGTCCTGATCGGCACCTACGCCTTCGGCGGCCCCAACTTCATGACCCAGGAAGCTGTCAACCGTATTCATACACGCCCCGACGAGCACTACCGCCAACGTCAGATCGGGAAATAGAGGAGACCGAATGAACACCATGAGCGATGCGACACTGGAGACCTATAAGGCGGCAAAGACGCCCCTCCCGAAGACGATGCTGCGCTGGCACCTCTATGGAGCCGGGCTGGAGAATATGGGCCGCGATGAGAAGCCCGAAGAGGTGAGCGTGCCCTCCTACGGGCCGGACGAACTGCTGGTGCGCCAGGACGCCTGCGGCCTCTGCTTCTCGGATACCAAAGTGATCGGTCTGGGACCGAACCATCCCCGTATGACCGGGCGCGACCTCTCCAAAGACCCGGTCACCCTGGGCCACGAAGTCTCCTGCACCGTGGTGGGAGTAGGGGAGCAGTTGGTCGGGCGCTTCGAGATCGGGCAGCGCTTTGTGGTGCAGGCCGATGTGTTTTACCAGGGCAAGAGCATGGCCTACGGCTACGCGATCTCGGGCGGCCTGGCGGAGTACAGCGTGATCCCGAAGCAGATCATCGACGGCGACGAGGGCTGCTACCTCCTCCCGCTCCGCACCGATACCGGCTACGTCGAATCCGCGCTGACGGAGCCCTGGGCCTGCGTCGTCTCGGCCTACGCGCAGTCGCACCGGAACGGTCTGTTGGACGGCGGCGACCTGCTGGTGATCGCCTCCGATGACGCCGCGGAGAACGGCTACGACTGGACCCAACTCTTCCTGGACGCGCAGCCGTTCAATCTGACGATCGTCAATGTGAAGGGCACGATGCGGGAGGATCTGCTCGCGGCGATCGGCGCGACGGAGGACATCACCGATATCGCCGACCTGTCGGACCCGGACGATCAGGAGGACTGGGCCGACCTGGTCTGCAACGCGTCCGGACAGTTCTACAACGATATTCTGCTGCTGGGCGATGTCGCGCCGGAGATCATCGAGCAGGCGGCGACGCTGCTGGCCAATCACGGCATCATGAACTTCGTCCGCGCGACTCCGCTTCCGCGCAAACTCACGCTCGATATCGGGCGCATCCACTACAACTGGCACTACTACCTCGGCACCACCACGACCGATCCGGCGAAAGCCTATCCCGAAACCCGCAATGCGGACCTTCAGGCCGGCGGCAAGACCTGGATCATCGGCGCGGGTGGCCCGATGGGGCAGATGCATGTGCAGCGCGCCATCCAGCACCGCAACCCGCCGCGCCTCCTGGTCGCGACCGATGTCGATGTCGTCCGCCTCCAGAGCGTCAAAGATCGCTTCGGCAAAACGGCGGAGGAGCGCGGCATCCAGTTGGTGACCCTCAACCCGAAAGAGCTGGGCGACGAGGCGTTCAATGCGGAGCTGAAGCGCCTGAGCGAAGGCACCGGCTTCACCGACATCCTCTCGATGGTGCCGGTGGCGGCGCTGATCGAGCACGCCGCGGACTATCTGGCAGACGGCGCCTGGTTCAACATCTTCGCAGGCGTGGCACGCGGCACGATGGCGAATCTGGATGTGAACGCGATCATCGAGCGTCGCGTGCGCTATCTGGGCAGCAGCGGCTCCTCCCTCTCGGATATGCGGGAGACGCTGGCGCGCGTAGAGAGCGACGAACTCTCGACCAACGCCTCGCTCGCCGCAATCGGCGGTATGGAGGCGGCCAAAGTCGGTTTGCAGGCCGTGAAAGAGGGCTGGTTCCCCGGCAAGACCCTGATCTTCCCGCTCATCCACGATCTGCCGCTTACCCCCCTCGCGGAACTCCAGGAGAAACTCCCGACCGTCTACGCCAAACTCAAAGACGGCCAGTTCTGGACTCAGGAGGCGGAAGAGGAGTTGCTGCGCCTCAAGTTGGGCTGAGACAATCGGGCGCCCAAATAGAATTTAGTTTGAAGTCCCCACTTCCATGTCGGGAGTGGGGAGGGCGTCCGGTTACGCGGCAGGTTTGTGGGTCGGGGAGACAGAGATGGCAGCAAGGCAGAGCAAACGGACTAACATGAGTATGCTGTTCTACGCACTCGGCTGCGACAGTTCGGAGAGGCGTTACCAAGCCCTGTTGGAAGCGCTGCAACTGAGTTCTGAGCAGTTGATCGAACTAGTGGCAATGGCGACCCGACGTGGGAGAATTTCGTCTCGGCTGAACCAATGGAAGGTCGCACTTGTTTTGCTGGCTGCGGTGTGGGTGGTGTTCCCTCTGTTTGAATTTCCTTTCTCCTCCTCACTTCTTCCTTTCTCTTTCCTTGCTTTGCCTTCTTTTTTCGTTCTGGTCGTCTGCTTCTGGGTGGGGGAAATGGATTTCTGTCGCCGTCCGACGCGCTGGCATACGGAGAATCTGATCCGGCTGCTGGAGATACGTTCCGAAAAGGCGGCCATCGGTGCGGTTCTGCTCTTATTAGAGAAGGCGGAAGGGGAGCACTGTGACCGCCTGCTCGCGCTGTTGTTGCGACTGCTTCCCGAAGTTCGGGCAGACGACGCGCGCGAGTGGTCTGTCCGGCAGCGGGAGCCGATTCTGCGGGTCTTGCGAGCATGGCATAAGAATACGGAACTGGCGTACGCCATCCTGAGAGCGATGCCGGAGATCGGAGGAATCTGGGCGCTGGAGGCTGTAGAACATCTGGCAAAGTTGAAGTATTGGAACCCCAAGCGATTGCGCGCCAACTACACAAAAGTGCACAGAGAGTCTCTGCCCTGGCAAGGACGATTGCAGGACGATCTGCAACCGACTCAGTTCGATGTTGACGCGATGCTGGACGCGTTCAAGCAGATTGGGACAGTCGCGGCGGATTGTCTGCCCGGTCTCCAGGCAAAAATCAGAGAAGAGGCTGCTGTGCAGACGCTTTTGCGAGCCTCGGAATGCAGGCCGTCAACGGAAGAACTCCTGCGTCCTGCCGCGGATCAGGGAGGCGTGATCGACCCCTCGAATCTATTGCGGCCAGGCATATCAACGACTATTCAGACGGAGGAGCAGATCGTGAGATGAAAATGGCGTTTATATACAATAATAACTGTCAGAGAGCTTCGTTTGCGTCCAATAAGACGCAATGAATGCCTTCTGGACACGGCTTCGCACCTCACCGGGTTGCCTAACCCCCGTCCCCTTCCCCACAGGGGAAGGGGTGCCCTAACAAGCAACGACCGAACAGCACTCCACTGGGTTTATCCAATCTGCAACCTACTTTCGTTTTGCAATCATCGATTATGGGATTGGACTGAGATAAGCGCTGTATGTCGGGTACTTGACGGGGCACCCCTTCCCTGTGAGCGAAGCGAACGAAGTAGGGAAGGGGACGGGGGTTAGGTTCGCGAGCGAAGCGAGCAGATGACAGAGAAGACCTGTCACGGATTGGAAAGGCTCCGTTCGTTTCCACGATCCTGTTGAGCACTGTGTTGTGATTGACGGGATCAAGACGGTGGATCTGGTCCATCTGGTCGAACTGAAATTGGCATCGGGAATGACGGGGCTGGCACGTTTGAAAGACCTGGCTGACGTGCAGGAGTTGATCCGGGTTCGGCAGTTGGATGCGGCGTTTGCTGAACAACTGGATTCGCTGGTTGCCGAGAAGTACCTTGAGCTCTATGCGGAGGTCGCGGCGGCACGAGAGCAGGAAGAGCAAGAGTAGGCAGCGCCCGGTGGGGCGACTGTGAAAGGGAGATGAGATGGCACGTTTGGAAGGAAGAGTGGCGATCGTGACGGGGGCGGCGCAGGGGTTGGGCGAGGCGATCGCGCGGCGTCTGGCGGCGGAGGGCTGCAAGGGAGTGGCCATCGTCGATATCAATGCGGAGAAGGCGCAGGCGACCGCGGAAGCCTTGACACATGAGACCGGAGTGGCGATGATCGGCGTCCAGGCCAATGTGGCCAGTGAAAACGACTGCGCGGCGATGGTGGAGCGCACGGTGGAGCGGTTCGGCGCGCTGGATATTCTGGTCGCCAATGCAGGAATCCTCAAAGCGCACGATATTACGGAGTTCCCGGCCAATGAGTGGCGCGCGGTGATCGAGGTCAACCTGATCGGCTACTTCCTGTGCGCTCAGGCGGCGGCGAAAGTCATGGTCGAGCAGAAGCGCGGCAGTATCGTGCAGATCAACTCGAAGTCCGGCAAGAAGGGCAGTTTCCGCAATAGCGCCTATGCCGCCAGCAAGTTCGGAGGGATCGGTCTGACTCAGAGCATCGCCCTCGATCTCGCTCCGCATGGGGTGCGTGTCAACGCCGTCTGTCCCGGCAACCTCCTGGACGGTACGCTCTGGCAGCAGAGCCTTTACGAGCAGTATGCCCGCACGCAAGGGATCACCGCGGAAGAGGTGCGCCGCAAATACGAGTCGCAGGTTCCGCTCGGCCGTGGATGTACCTACGAAGATGTCTGCAATGTCGTCGCCTTCCTCGCCTCGGATGAAGCGAGCTACATGACCGGTCAGGCGATCAACGTCACCGGCGGCCAGGAGATGCGTTAATCGGATTGCCGTGATCTCCTCAATATCATCAACCGGACGAGACGGCGTGACTTCACGCCGTCTCTGCGGTGGTGGGCTGGCCTCGCAGGCCAAGCGTGTCGGCGTTGTGTTGGAGCGCCTCCAGGACGCGCTGAATATGTTCGTCTAAAGGAACGCCGAGGTCGCGCGTATAGGTCTCGATGTCCTCGCGATGGACGCCGCGGGCGAACGCCTTATCCTTCCACTTCTTTTTGACTGAGGCCACATTCACCTCCAGAATGCTTTTGCTGGGGCGGACGAGCGCGACCGCCGTGCAGAGGCCGCTGAGTTCATCGACCGCGGCGAGCACGCGATCCCGCAAGGTTTTGCGTGGGTACTGGTCCAGCAGATAGTCGGCATGGGAGAGAATGGTCTCGATGATGTCCTCAGGGACGCCGCGCTCCCGCAAGATGTGGCTTCCCTCGATCGGATGTTTGTCCAGAGTGGGGTGGATCTCGTAGTCAAAGTCGTGGAGCAGGCCGATGACGGCCCACTCCTCCTCATCGGCCTGATAGTAGCGCGCATATTCGCGCATACAGGCTTCCACGGCCAGCATATGCTTGCGCAGCGAGTCCGACTGGACGTAAGTGCAAACGATCTCCCAGGCTTGTTCTCGATTCATGGTCTATTTCAGTCCTCGGCAATATTGGTTCGGTGGTTTCAGGTTTGATGACGCTTTCACCAGTCGAATTCGCTGTTTGCCGAGGAGTTCCCTGCTTCCTCCGAGAGATTACGCTCCGGCGCGCTACGCTGATTTCAGGGGCGCGTCTGTATAAGGTCCCAGCCGCTGCGCGACCACTGCCGCCAGATTGCGGGCCACGGCGCGGCGGATCAGGTCGCGGGGCTCTGGTTTACGAATGCGGCGTTACAGAAGCGTTACAGGATATTGCGGAGCGATGGCGAATAGAGAGAAGGAGCAGGAGACGTGACGCAAAGGCGCTGCCTCCGTTCCGATCGAGAAGACCCGGTGAGATGTGATGAACGAAATCTGTGCTATCACACTGTTCGGCGGCCTGCAGGTTCAACAGGGAAGCAGGCGAATCTCCCGCTTTCGCACCTACAAAACAGGGGCGCTTCTGGCCTATCTGGCTTTTTATCCGCATGTGCCGCACTCTCGGGAAGTCCTGGCCGAACTGTTCTGGCCGGATTCCCAGGAGGGGCGGCTGAGTCTGCGTGTCTCCATCGGCTCTCTGCGCCGCCAGTTGGAGCCGCCCGATGCTGCCGTTGGGGCGATCCTGGTAGCGGACCGCGCCTCTCTCTCGGTCAACCCGTCTGCCGTGCGTGTGGATGTCGCGGAGTTCGAGGAGGCGCTGCGCACGGTCGCTTCGGCGGCGCCGCAGGAGCGACTGGAGGGACTGGCACGCGCCGTGGAACTCTATCGAGGGCCGCTGCTCCCCGGTTACTATGAAGACTGGATTCTGCCGGAGCGGGACCGGTTGGCGGAGGCATATGTCGGGGCGCTGCATCAACTCTGCGCCTTGCTGGAGAGTTCTGAGGATCGAAACGCCGCGCTGGCCTACGGACACCGTGCCATCATCGCCGCTCCGTTTGAGGAGAAGGCGCATGTCGCCTTGATGCGCGTCTACGCGGAGGCCGGACGTCCGGCGGATGCCGTGCGCCACTATGAGAAACTGGAATGCGCTCTGATCGCTGAGTGGGGGGATAGCCGCGTGATGCCCACCGCCGCCGGCCTGGCGGAAGATCTACGCCGCCGGTACGGAGTGGCGGCATCCGGCAACAAACTTCCGGGCTTGCCGAGCGCACCCCGTCAAGAACCCCGACCGCTGCCTGCCTCTGAGAGCGTCCTCTCCACGGTGCGTCCTCTTCCGCATCCCTTTACCCGTCTCTTTGGTCGGGAAGAGGAGATCGCTGCGCTTCAGTCGATGTGTTCGCCGCGCTCGGATGTTCCCTTGCCGCTCTCCAGGCTTTCCCTGCGCCTGATTACGATCACCGGCCAGGGCGGGATCGGTAAGACGCGTCTGGCGATCGAAGTCGCCGGACGCTGCTCCCAGACTCCGGGCTTGCAGGTCCGGTTTGTTCCTCTGGCCAACATCGCCGATCCCAGTCTGATTGCCGATACGATCGCTGACGCTCTCGGCATCGGCAAGGCCGCTCTGGCCGATCCGATGGAACAGATCGTGGCGGCGCTCTCCACAGACCCGCATCTGCTGATCCTGGATAATATGGAGCATCTGCTCACCGAGAACCTGAATCCGGCAGTCTCTTCGCGTGCGAGCCGCACGGTCGTGCGGCATCTGATGGAAGCCGTGCCGGATCTGACGATTCTGGTCACGTCCCGGCAGAGTCTGGAGATCGAGGGCGAAACGGTCTTTCCGCTCACTTCGCTTCCTCTCCCTCGCTCCGGAGAGCAGCGCGGTGCGGCTGCCGATACGTCCGCCTCCTCACCGTGGGCGGCACAGGAGGTTGCCGAACTGTTGAACGCGTCGCCAAGGGTGCAGATGTTTGTAGACCGTGCTCAGTCTGTGCGACCGGATTTTCAACTCACCCCCCGCAATGCCGCCGCGGTTGTCGCGCTCTGCGGGCGTCTCGAAGGCGTGCCTCTTTTTATCGAGTTGGCTGCGGCCTGGGCGCAGACCTACACGCCCGCGCAGATGCTTTCTCAACTCCCTACAAACCGACTGCTCGTAAGTCGGCGCAAAGATCGGCCCGAACGACAGCGCTCGGTACACGCGATGGTCGACTGGAGTTTTCAACTGTTGACGCCGCAGTTGCAGCGGTTCTTCGCGCGACTGTCGGTTTTTATGGGGGGATGGACCCTGATCGCAGCCGAAGAGATCTGCGAGGAGCCGGAAGCCATGTCGGCTCTGGGAGAACTGCACGCGCGCTCCATGCTGGTGGCGGAAGAGCAGGGCGACGCGATGCGCTACCATCTGCCGGAAGCGCTGCGCCAGGTTGCGGCGAGCCGGTTGAACGCGGAGGAGCAGGAGCGGCTGGCCGCGCGCCATGCCGCGTTCGCACTCCGGCTTGCGGAAGAGGGCGAGCGGGAACTGGCAGGAGCGAATCAAAAGGCGTGGCTGGAGAGGCTGGTGTCGGAACAGGACAATCTGCGTGCGGCTCTCGCCTGGAGTGGGTCCCGTGAAGTGGGAGTGAGGCTTGCCGGAGCGCTCTGCAAGTTCTGGGAGATCCGGGGGGAGGCGACCGAAGGGCGCCGCCGGTTGAATGCCGCACTCGACGGCGCAGGGGATACTCTCACGGCCGCACAAGCCAAAGCGATGGCGGGGCTGGCGCGACTCGCGATGCTGCAGGGCGATGTGGCGGAGGCGCGGGTTGCCGGAGAGACGAGCTGGCGGGCGTTCAGTGCCCTGCAGGAGGACCGCGCAATGGTCGCCGCCGGTACGCTCTTGAGCCGGGTCTATCACCTCCTCGGAGAGCAAGAGAAGGGGCGAATGCTGCTCATGGACTGCCTCACGCGCGGTCGTCAGATGGCTGGAAGCGAGGAACTGGCCTTCACGCTGATGGAACAGGGACATCGACACGGCTACTACGGGGAGTACGATGCTGCCGAGGCATGTCTCGAAGCAAGTCGGGAACTGCTCATGCAGCGGGGCGACACTCATGGGATGGCGCTGGTCGCCATCGAACAGGCCATCATTAAGCAGTATCGTCAGGATTTTCCGGCGGCGAACGCGTTTTACGAGCAGGCGCTCGCTCTCTTTCAGACGCTGGGAGACTGCGTGGGGGCGTCCGAGGCGATGCATGGAATAGGCTATGTGGCTCGCCTGAGCGGCGATCTGCCCCTGGCAGCGGCGACTCTGGAGAAATTTCTCGCGCTGCAGCGCCAACTGGTATTGAAGGGTGGGATTCTGAAAGGACTGCGCAATCTGGGGTGTGTGAGGCGGGATCAGGGCGACCATAAGCGCGCGATGGCGCTCTTCGAGGAGGCGCTGATGCTGGCGCGCGCCGGCGGGAACCTGCAGATGGAGGCGGAGACCTTCGGCAGCATGGCCGTCGTGGCCTGCTATAGCGGCGACTACCGCAAATCGCGCGCGCTGCATGAAAAGTGTCTGCAATTTCGTCGAGAGAGCGGCTATCGCCAGGACATCGCGGAGTCGCTGGGACACCTCGCTCTCCTGGACCTCGCGGAAGGCAATGGGAAGCAGGCACGCGTGTTGCTGACGGAGAGTCTGAGCCTATCCCAGGCCGTCGGCGTTCCTATCGGAATCGCTGCTCAACGGCACTGTCTCTCCCTGGCGGCGCTGCTGGAAGGGGAGATCGAAGAGGCCGCCTACGCTTGCCGGGAGAGCTTGCGGCTGCTCCAAACGACAGGCGGTTCACGAGAAACCATCGAGGCGTTGGAGCAGATGGCGAGAGTGTGTCAGGCTCGGGGAACTGCCGTGCATGCGGCCCGTCTTCTCTCTGCCTCGGAAGCGCTTCGTCGCCATTTTGGATTTCGGAAGTTTCCTTTCCTCCAATCGCTCGATGACCAACTGGCCGCCGCGCTGCGGAATGAGATGGAGGCAGAAGCGCTGAGCGCAGCCCAGGCTCATGGCGTGGAGATGACGCTCGCGGGGGCGATAGACTACGCGCTCGAAGTCTGCGACAACTAACGATTCCACCTATCCTCGTCTCTCTGCCCTTCCGCTCTCTTAACGCAAGAAACCGCGTCACGAGTCACTCCCTGTTATTGGGCCACGACCTGCCCAGGGAGAAAGATGTTCTGTAAAGAAAAATTGTTCTGAAGCAGGGAAGAAAGCGGCGGCATGCTGCGTCTAATGGGTGCAGAAGACAGGAAACAGGCGAAAACGGAGCGCGATTTGGCGAGAGACAGCGTAACCGGGGCGGACTTGATCACGGCCTGTCAGAAGGGAGACAGGGAGGCGTTTCGCTGTCTGTTCGACCTCCATAAGGATCGGGTCTACTCGATGGCGGTCTATACGCTGGGAGGCGACCGTGCGGCGGCGGAGGATGTGACGCAGGAGGTGTTTCTGCGAGTCTTCACCCACATCGGACAGTTTCGGGGCGACGCCGATTTCGCGACCTGGCTCTACCGCTTGGTGGCAAATGCCTGCGTAGACGAACAGCGCCGGCGACAGCGCTGGGTGCCGCTGGATACCTTGCCGGAACAGGCGACCACAGCGCGTGAAGCGGAGTGCGAAAGGCGCGAGGATGTGCGTACGGCGCTCGCCGAACTCAGCCCGGAACTGCGCTCCGCGGTGCTGCTGAAATATTTCGAGGAGCTCTCCTACGACGAGATGGCCCAGGTGCTGGACTGCCCGAAAGGCACCGTCGCCTCGCGTCTGCATCGTGGCCTGAAACTGCTGGCCCGCAAACTCGCCCCCTCGCTGGAGAAGACGTTTCCTGGGGAGCCGACCTGATATGCACTGGTGGATACGACAACAACTGGTCGCCTACGCGATGGGAGAACTCAAATCGGGACAGATACAGCGTATCGAGGCTCACATCAAGGCCTGTGTCTCCTGTCGTCAGGAGGTCGCGGCGATCCGAGCCGGGATCACTCTGGCGCAGGATCTGCCGCTGCTCAAGGCGCCGGACGATCTCTGGGAGCGGCTGGAGCCGAAGCTGGAGGCGCATCTCGTGAGCGGCCCGAAGACCGCCATGCCGCGGGTAGGGTACGGCACGCAGCGAAGGCGGCTTGCTTTCGGAGTGGCGCTGGCAGCGATCTGTCTGACGGGGTTCTGGATACGGCGGCGTCATGTTCCTGTATCGGCGTCCGGCCCGACATGGGAAGTGGCGCGACTGAAGGGCGCGCCGCGGGTGGGAGAGAAGGCGATCGAAGCGACCGGGCGACTGGGCGTCGGGCAGTGGCTGAGCACGGATGGCGCTTCGCAAGCCCGTGTGAAGGTGGCCACTATCGGGGAGGTGGTGCTGGAGACCAACTCACGCCTGCGACTGCGAGAGACCAACCTGCACGAACATCGCCTGGAACTCCAACGCGGCACCCTGCACGCGCATATCCTTGCGCCGCCACGGCTATTCCTGGTAGATACGCCCGCGACCCGAGCCATCGACCTGGGCTGCGCTTACACCCTGACGGTAGAAGCGAACGGCGACAGTCGCCTGCATGTCACGACCGGCAAAGTCGCGCTGGTGCGGAAGGACCGCGGCGAAGAGGTGGTTCCGGCAGGAGCGGAGTGCATGACACGTCAGGGGATCGGACCGGGCACCCCTGTCTTCGAAGACGCCCCCCAACTGCTGCGGGATGCGCTGATGCGCTACGATTTTGAAAACGGCGGCGCAACCGCCCTACAGACGGTGCTGGATCAGGCCCGCAGTCGGGACACCCTGACGCTCTGGTATCTGTTCGTCCATGTTCCGGAGAGCGACCGGGGCCGCGTGTACGATCGGTTGACGGCCTTTGTCTCACCGCCACCCGGCGTCTCCCGCGCCGAAATGCTCCGCCTCGACCCCAAGACGACCGAAGCATGGCGTGGAGAGATGGAACAGGAGTGGCTGGGTGGGTGATTACGGGATTGAAATCCCGCGCTAAAACGGGAAGGAATAGGAAGCCGCTTCGCGGCACCCCAAATTCTCCGCTTCCGCGCAGAGAATTTCCTTCGTGGACTCGAATGCATCTGAAGTCCACGAAGGTGGACTTCCCATATCAGAACGGCAATTTATTGCCGGGAACAAGACTGGTTGGGCGGCCAGACCATCGTTGATATTCGGAAGTTGTAACAACGGCATGCTTTGCCACTATCGCAAGAGAAGGAGTTCGATCATGAACAGACGTTATGCCTGGTTGGGAGCGCTGGCGGCCTGTGGGCTGGCGGGGGCGACGGTCGCCGCGAAGTCGAAGTCGCCGGACGATCTGCTGGTCGTGCATGAGTGGGGGACGTTCCTCTCCATGAACGGCTCGGATGGAGTGACGCTGGACGGCATGTACCATGAAGAGCATGCCCTGCCGGATTTCGTGCATGCCCGGAGCCGCGATCAACTGCATATTCGCGCCTCCGATCTCAAGGGCGAGACGCCCGTCATCTACTTCTACACCCGGCAGCCGCGCAAGGTGTCCGTCCGGGTCGGCTTCCCGCAGGGCGTCTGGACGCAGTGGTATCCGCAGGCGGAGAAGGTCGGGCCGAGTTGGGAGCAGTTCGGCTCGGCGCTGGAACCGAAGCACGGACATATTACCTGGGAAGCGCAGATCCTGCCGGCCGCATCCGGTCAGAGAGCGCCGACCCTGCCCGCCACCGCCTCGGATGCGCTCTGGAACTATGCGCGTGATGTCGATGCCGCCTATGTACGTACGACCGACGGGACCCATGGAAACCGCAGCGAAGTCGAACGCTTCCTGTTCTATCGGGGACTGGGGCAGGCGAAGATGCCGCTCGGGCTCGCCTATGCCGAAGGAGGAACGCTCTCTCTGCCGGATACTGCCGGTCTCTCGCTCAAACATCTCTTTGTGCTGCGTGTCGAGAAGGGGAAGGCGGCCTATCGCTATCTGCCGGAACTCCGACCGGGGGATCGGCTCAAGAACGTGCTGCCTTTGGAAGCGAACATGAAGCCGATCGCCGATACCACAGCGCAGATCTCCGAAGATCTGGCCAATCGACTGGGGCAGAGCGGACTCTTCCCGAAAGAGGCTCGCGCCATGGTCAACACCTGGCGACGCAGCTACTTCGAGAACGACGGCATCCGCGTCCTCTACATCCTACCGCAGTCGTGGACGAATGACTTCATTCCCATGACACTCAATCCGAAACCGGACAAACTGGTGCGCGTAATGGTCGGGCGCACGGAACTGCTGACGCCGGAGCGGGAGGCGCAGGCCGCTACTGCCGTGCGCGACCTGGCTTCCGGCGAGGCCGCGCGTCGTGAGAAAGCCTTCGACTGGCTGCGGGATCAGGGCCGCTATGTGGAGCCGATCCTGCGGCAGGTGCTGCGTTCGCATCCCGAGGCCCGCACCGAGACGCTCTGCCGCCGGCTGCTGCTGACCGATTTCGCGACCACCCTGCGCGCCGCGTCCCGCTCCGCTTCCGGCGCTCCCGTGGTCGAGCAGCCCTACAGCATCCAGTCCCAACTGGCGGTGGTGCTGCGGGAGATGGGGCTGAACGCGGAAGCCAAGCAGGAGGCTGAGGCTGCACTGGCGATGCTGCAGAAGCAGCCGACCCCGCGCATGAACGAAAGTGAATCCCGTCACTACCTGCGCGCCTATGCGCGGGCAATGGAGGGCACGGGCGATGACGCGGCGGCGGCACAGGGTTATGGGCAGTTCATCACCTTCGCAAGTCAGGTGAAGACAGGCTGTAACAACTGCCACAGCGGCGTCACTGCGCCCCGAGAGATGGGCTGGTTCCGCGACTGGTACGCCGGCCGCAAGTTCGCCGACTGCATTGCGCGTGCCGGCCGTGTCAGTGCGGAGATCGCGGCGCAGAAGGCAGCCTGTTCTGCCAATCAGGGAGACACGGCGGCACAGATGAAACTCGCCTATCTCTACGATGCGCAGGGCAAACACACTCAGGCCGACGCGATCTGGGCGGATCTTCAGGGGAATCGCCAGGATAAATCGGCCCGAACCGCCCTCCGGTAGATGGGAACTTTCCGGGTGGTCCGTACATAGTAGAGAGTAGCAGATCCCAGTACTGCCGTAGCGTTCGATCCCCCCGAAACGTTACCCCCCTACTTCGTCGCGTTGCGTATTCGTGCCATACGCAACGCGACGCCGTGTTCTGCTTTCCCTACTGATCACTCAGGAGTTAAACCGTTGCAACCTACCCGAAACACCCGCTCCCGTCTGTTTGCCAAGGCACATATCCCTCTGCTGCTGGGAATGCTGACCGCGCTCAGCGCCAGTCTCATCGCACTTCCAACCGCGCACGCGGCCGCCACCTACCGCGCCAACGAGGTTCTCATCTCCGTCGCTCCCGAACAGGACAGCTCGCAGGAAGCGGAAAAGCTCTCCGTCTACGGGACAATCGTGCGCTATAACGCGGATCTGCATCTGTATCAACTCCAGTTGGCGCCCACACGCGCCGCGGGCGATCCCGTCGTCAATGCGCTTCCCACGCTGAAATCTCTTCCCGAGGTTCGCACCGCCGAACCGAACTATATACGCCATATCTTCTCCACTCCAAACGACACCTGGTACAGCCGACAGTATGCTCCGCCTCGTATCCAGGCCGATCTGGCATGGGGGATATGGAAGCCCAAACAACAGGTCATTATCGCGATCCTGGATACCGGGATAGACAGCAGCCACCCGGATCTGACCAACAAGATCCTGCGGGACGCCGGGGGCGTTGTCGGTTACGACGCGATCAACGGCATCCGAAGCACGGCGACCGATGTCTATGGACACGGCACCTTTGTCGCCGGGATCGCCGCCGCACAGGTCAACAACGGTACGGGCGTTGTGGGCGTTGCCGGCTGGAATGGGCAATCGGGGAACTCCGATACCCATTTTACCAAGATCATGCCGGTTCGCGTCCTCGATGCCACCGGCAGCGGGGACGATTCGACGATCGCTGAAGGGGTGACCTGGGCCGTCGATCACGGGGCGAGAGTGATCAATATGAGCCTCGGCAGCACCGGCTATACCGATGTGTTGAACAACGCCTGCCAGTACGCCTGGAATCACGGCGCGATCGTGTGCGCGGCTGCCGGAAATGACGGCAACTCCGACATCAACTATCCTGCCGCCGACCCCCATGTCCTCGCGGTCGCGGCGACCGATAAAAACGACCAGTTGACGGACTATACCAACTTCGGCTCCTGGGTGAACGTGGCGGCTCCGGGCGGGGCGGATACCGATTCCGATCAGATCTACTCCACGATGCCCACCTACAACACGCATATCCGCGATTTCCCGTATACGCTCAACTACGACTATCTCTCGGGCACCTCGATGTCCACGCCGTTCGTTGCCGGTGAGGCAGCGATGATCATGTCACAGAACCCATCGCTGACCAATGCGCAGGTCTTTAGCCTGATCACCACCAAAGTGGATACCTACAGCCCGATCTTCGGCGAGCACATCGGCTCCGGCGCGGGACGCATCAATGTCTATAAAGCGCTGCTGGCAGCGGCTCCCAGCGTCGGTCCTCTGACGGCGACCCCCTCCGGAGTCTTCTTCCAGAATGCTCAGAGCGGGCAGTTGGCGTTCTGGTCCCTGACCGGTCAGACCGTGAACAGCGGGAACGTCGTCAATCTCACGCCCTCGCCGAACTTCAAGCTGGTGGCGGAAGCCGATATGAACGCGGATGGGCAGACCGATCTCATCTTCCAGAACTCTGTCACCGGTCAGATCGCCGTCTGGTATATGAACGGCCTCACCGAGATCGGCAGCGCTCTGCTCCCCTCTCCCGATCCAAGCTGGCAGGTATCCGGCGCAGGAGACTTCAATGGGGACGGACAGGTCGATCTGATCTTTCAGAACTCGCAGACACATCAGGTGGTTGTCTGGTTCCTGTCAGGCAGCACGTTGACAGGCGGCGGCCTCGTCAACGCCTCCCCCAGCAGTGGGTGGAATATCGTCGGGGTGGCGGACATCACAGGCTCGGGCAGACGGGATGTCATCTTCCAGAACGCGACCTCCGGCCAACTCGCCTACTGGACCGTGACCGGGCAGACGCTGACCGGCTCGAACCTCTTCCCGAACATTCCCGGTGCGAACTATAAAGTGGTCGGCATCACCGATCTCAACAACGACAACAATCCCGATTTTGTGTTCCAGAACAGCCAGACCGGGCAGGTCGCCGTCTGGTTGATGAACGGCGTCGTCTTCCAGGGCGGTGGCCTCACCTCCGTCGCGCCCGCCACCAACTGGACCGCCGTCGGACCCCGCTAACCCGGACCTTCCCCAACCCCCTCCTTGAGAAGGAGGGGACTTTGCCTGCCCTCTCCGGCATCAGAGAGGGCTTTCTCTTTACGCTCTCTTTGTAGCCTCGTCCTTTCTATCCGACCTCTCTCACCCGGTGCATATGCGGCGTCCGGATTCCGCCCGGTGAGCGCTTTTAGACGGAGGAAGAAGCTCTGTTCGGGGTGAATGGTTAGGTGATTTCCAGCACCATGTCGTACGCGCCGACCGGGCTGGATTATATCGCGCAATACGGAACAGACACAAAAGGTCGCTTTCGATAGACTATTGGGGAGTTTCCATCGCTTTGATTACGCTCGATCCAAAGACATTTATGGGCACCCGCCATCGGAACTGGTCTTCCACAGATCTCTGTGTAGATCTCTCCTGCTATCTGGCAGGAAGTACGTTCCCTCTGCACGGACATAGAGACGCTTTTTTCTGCTTTGTTCTCAATGGCGCTTGCGAGGAGGTGGCGTACGGTCGGCGCGAGTTGCTGCGGCCCGGCTCGCTGGTCTATCACCCTGCCGGCTTTGAGCATTCCAATCGCTGGCATGAAGAGGGGCGCTGTATGCATATCGAGTTTGTGCCTGACTTTTGTGAGGGCACAGACCTGCGGCCTCTGTCTCATCCCGTGTCCCATCTTGTCGGTGGACGTGCCGGCGATACGGCCAGAAGGATCTATGATGAGCTCCTTCATATCGACTCTGCCTCGGGAATAGCTTTTGAAGGACTGGCGCTGGTACTCCTGGCAGAGACTCTGCGGGAAGTCAGCCGAGAGAGTAGCGTTCCACGCTGGCTGCGCAGGGTGCAGGAGCGCTTGCATGAGGAGGCGGTTGCGATCCCTTCTCTCAAGCAGATCGCGGCGGATGTCGGCGTTCACCCCACCTACCTCGCGGCGAGTTTTCAACAGCACTTTGGCATGGGCGCCGGGGAGTATGTGCGTGCGCGGCGCATCGAGCAAGCCCGCACCATGCTCGCCTCTTCGGAACGTTCCCTGAGCGAAATCGCGCTGCTGCTCGGTTTTGCCGATCAGAGTCATTTCGGGCGAACGTTTAAGCAGCAGACAGGCTTCTCTCCCAGGGAATATCGGCGTCTTTTTACCGGGCATCCCAATCCTCTTCCAGAATCTTGAATCTATTCTATACGGGAGCGTGGCAGCCACGGCATAATGACCACACGCGTCCTTCTGAAAGCTGCTTCCAGGCAAACCAGGAGAACCAACTCGCAGCCAAGGAGCCATGCCATGTCTCGTCTCTTTCTCCTCTTCGGGATACTGTCCCTCCTGTTAGGTGCGCCTTTTTCCGTCAGGGCTAATAATATGAATCGGAATCCCGCTCTACAAAACGCCGTCCAAATAGACGCGATTGTTCATCAGGCCGGGTACGATCGTCCGGATACTCCCGGGATGAGCGTGATCGTCATCAGAGACGGAAAAGTCCTTTTCAAGAGAGCCTATGGGCTGGCAGATGTCGAAGCGGGAACGCCCAATACGACCGGCACGACTTTTCGGCTGGCTTCTATTAGCAAGCAGTTTACCGCAATGGCGATTCTGATGCTGATGGAGCGTGGGCGCCTCCGCCTGGATAGTCACCTCTCTGATTTTTTTCCGGACTTTCCTGAGTATGGTCGGGAGATCACGATACGCCATCTCCTCACCCACACCGCCGGCCTTCCGGATTACGTGGCCCTCATTCCAGGAGGGCAGAAAGAGCAACTGAATGATCAGGATGCTCTTCATCTCCTCGAACAACAAAAATCGGGCTCTTTCCCACCAGGAACCAGGTTTGAGTATAGCAACTCCGGGTATGTGTTGTTGGGACTCATTGTCGCCAGGGCCTCCGGAGAGCCTTTCGCTCGCTTCCTACAGAAGAACATTTTTCAGCCGCTTCAGATGTCGCATACAGCCGTATTGGAGCGAGGCCAATCCAACGTGAAGGCCCGCGCCTTCGGGTATTCGCCCAAAGGGGATAGCTTCGAGCGAACCGATCAGAGTGTCACCAGTGCAACGCAGGGAGATGGCTGTATCTACTCTTCGGTGGAGGATATGTATCGCTGGGACCAGGCGCTCTACACGTCGAAACTGGTTCGGAAGAACACCTTGAAGATGGCATTCACACCCGCAAAGTTTGGAGATCGACAGACGTCGGACTATGGGTTTGGCTGGTTCATCAACTACGTTCGTGGCTTCCGACAGGTATGGCACGGCGGAGGCACTCTCGGCTTCCGCAGCCAGATCGTTCGGATGCCGGATCAGAAGTTTACTGTAATCGTATTGACAAACCGAAACGATAGCAATCCGGCCGGTCTCGCCAGCCGAATCGCACGTATCTACTTTCCCGCGCTGACGGTGCCGGAGCCTCACCGCGTGAAACTGGCCCCGGCGGTACTGGAATCGTACGCAGGCCACTACGATGTTCGTGGTGGTGTCAGCACTTTCACGGCACGAGAAGGCAGACTTTTCTGGACAGGAATAAGCGCCCATCCGCTGGAACTACTGCCTCTCTCCAGCGACACGTTTTTCTACGCGAACGCGGATATCAATCCGGAAAGAGACTGGCGTCTCACCTTTGAGAAGGATGCACAAGGCCATATGGTCCGGTTTGTCTATCATGCCAACGAGAAAGTCGTGTTTATGGCGCCTTATCTTGGGCCGTTGGCTCACAAACTGGTATCGCAGCTGGAACCGGATCCGGCATTGACGCAGCAGGTAAAGACGATCCTGGAAGCCTTTGCTCTGGGAGGCAAAGCGGTGGAAGACGCCGCAGGTCTCACACCGGGAGTCCAGAAAGACCTCTCGAATACCCCTTTGCAGAATTTTGCCGGGCTGCAATCGCTCACATGGCTGTTCACTGAGAACGTTGGGGATCGAGGGCTGGAGCGTCATGGCGGGAAAGTAGACCGTGTTCTTACTTACCGGTTCGTGACCGACAAAGCGACGCGTTATGTCCTGGTGTACCTGACCGCCGGCAATCTGATTACGGATGAAGATGTCGTGGAGGATTAGCCAAAGTAAAGATCTCAAAATCATCACTGTCGTCTTTAGCAGGGCGACCTGGGAAAGCGATAAGAGTATTGACTATGCGCACAGACATCGTCCCCGCCGAGTACGGGCACACGAGTCGTAAGTTGCGCTCCAGAAAGGAGGTGGGTGAGTTGGATTTTAACGCCATGTGCGGCTCGCTCGCCCGCTTCTCTGACGCTTCCATCACGGTTCGCCGTTAAGCGTTGGTGAGCGAGTGAAAAACAGTTTCGCCCCGGTATCTGCAGGTACCGGGGCGAAACTGTTTTGATGTTGGTGGAACGCCGAGGCTACAGACCCGGCCAGCGCCGACGATTGGTGCGAGAGCGGAGCGGGAACGAGGGTTTGCGTTGCAGCGGCTTCATGAGCGCGCTGGGAGAGCGGGTGCCGGCAGGCTTGGGGGGCCGGGGCAGGCCCAGGACCGACTCGTAGACGGCCAGAACGCCCTTCGCCATCGCGTCTGGGGTGAACGATTTCGCGCGCTCCTGCCCATTGCGGCCCATGATCTGGCGCAGATTGGGATCGCGCAGCAGAGTCTCCAGCGCGTTGGCGAACGCCTCCGCCTCCAGTGGGACACGCCAGCCCGTTTTGCCCTGCACGACGATCTCTTTGGGGCCGCCGTAGTCGGCAGCGACGCAGGGCAGGGAAAG
>JADMIO011116431.1_pt1 | contig 84918 bp, 87 predicted proteins | sample 8958161 | NCBI WGS metagenome assembly JADMIO01 (sample SAMN16585339, study PRJNA669376) | soil metagenome | isolation source: Crop rotation soil | place: USA: Cullars Rotation, Alabama | collected 2011 | reverse complement strand
GCGACAACTTGTCCACGTGGAATTCTAAGCTTAGGATCCCAATGTGCTGGAAAGCGCCATGGCCGGAGAAGTTGAGGGTGTAGACATTATGGCTGGCAGCCAGCTTTTGCTTTAACGGTTGCAGTTGGTCTGCCGCTCCTATTGCGCCGTGTAATAAGATGATGGACTGCATATTGTCTCAAATATAGTGTACAATCAAAAACAAAAAGTCCCGCAGAGGCGGGACTTGGATTATAAGGGATAAGAGAGAGACTAAAGTTGAGTAGCCGTGTATACTACATCTGCACTGTAAGTACCTGCAGGGTAGCTGAAGCCCGGTGTAGCCTGGTACATTACTGAGAATGTCTGGTTGCCACCATGTGTGCCGTTAGTGATCAGGTTTTGATTAGTACCGGTAACATCAGCATAAGCAGTAGCTGAGAACGGAGTAGCTATAGTACCACCTGTACCGTTAGCAGTTACTTTCAGGTCCAGCACAGAAGCAACGGGCATAACCGGTGCCGGTGTTGTAGAACCAGTATAAGTGAAGTTGGTAGAGTTAGACTTTACAGCAACAGTGAAGTTCTTGTTAGAACGAACTTTCAGTTCCTGTGCAGATGACTGAACACCGTTTGCGTAATCATTAACGGTATTGAAAGCCAGGTTAACAGCAGCACCTGTAGCAGTACCAGACCCTGTAAAAGTGATCTCGATAGCGTTAGCCAGGTTCAGGTTAACAGTTTGGGTAGCTGTAGAAGAAGCATTCTGTGCGTTAGCTGCGAAAGCTGAAGTAAGGATAGCTGCGATTGCGATGATCTTTTTCATTTTGTTGTTGTTTGTTTGTTGTTTTTGTTGTTTGATGATGCAAATATGGGGGCATGCAAGCCCAGGCTGCAAATTTCTGCGGTCTGTTAACCCCTGATTGACAACTGCTTAACAATCGGTTAACAACCTGCATTGGACGGTGCCTATAGGTATGGTTTTATAGATGACAAATACTTAAAAGGCACTCACCCCACACTTAACATTTCCTTGTGAGAATCAGGAACTTGTTTTGAATTATACCTCATATCAAATGAACGAAACAATGAAACGCTTATTAAAAACAGCAATAGGAATAATGGCCCTTGGAATGGCGGTGGTATTGTCAGTACCGGCGAAGGCACAGCCTGGTGCTTATGTCTCGATACAGACATTTTATGATGAACTATCCCCATACGGAGAATGGATCAATGACCCTAATTATGGCTACGTATGGCGGCCCGATGTAGATGGTGACTTCAGGCCTTACTATACCGATGGCTATTGGGCAATGACCGAATACGGCAACACCTGGATATCTGATTATGACTGGGGCTGGGCACCTTTCCACTATGGCCGATGGACATATGACGATTACTATGGCTGGATATGGATACCGGATACGGAATGGGGACCTGCATGGGTTACCTGGCGCGATGGCGGAGGCTACTATGGCTGGGCGCCAATGGGCCCTCGCATATCACTTTCCGTTTCATTCGGTCCAAATTACTATGTGCCTAATGATTGGTGGGTATTCATACCCTGCAATTATATGTATGAACGTAACTTCCGTAGCTATTATAGAGGCCCGAGGTACAATACGACCATTATCAATCGTACTACCATCATCAACAATACCTACAACCACAGATATGCTTTTGGGCCCCGGGCAGATCAGTTTCGCCAGCGTACAGGCCGCAATGTGAACACCTACCGCATTACGAATATTAACAGGCCGGAAAGAACACAACTGAGAGGAAGCACTATCAATATGTACCGTCCGCAAGTGGCACAAGCAAGGCCAACTATGCGTCCTTCAAATGTGGTTCGTCCGGAGAGGGCGATAGAAGCCCCTGGTAGGGCCAGCATCACGCAAAGGCCGGCGATACAGAGCCATCCCCGCGATATCAATAGAAATGACGTAAGAATGAACGGCAACAACAATATGGGTAATACCGTTCCGGCACAGCAAGCAAGACCGCAAGACCGCTTTGACAGGCAGCGTGAAATGCAACAACAGCAGCCATCACAGCAACAAGCCATAGAAAATAGCAGGCAGCAGCAATGGGAAAGGCAGCGTGAACAGCAAGCTGAGCAACAGCGTGGACGCCAGCAACAGGCTGAACAGGCTCGTCAACAGCAGCAAATGCAACAACAGCAGGCGCGCCAACAGCAGCAAATGCAGCAACAACAAGCGCGCCAACAACAACAAATGCAGCAACAGGCGCGCCAGCAACAAATGGAACAGTCCCGTCAACAACAACAAATGCAGCAACAGGCGCGCCAGCAACAAATGGAACAGTCCCGTCAACAACAACAAATGCAGCAACAGGCGCGCCAGCAACAAATGGAACAGTCCCGTCAACAGCAACAAATGCAGCAACAACCGCAGATGCAACAAAGACAACAAATACAGCAACAAAGGCAAATGGAACGTCCGCAGCAGGCACCACAACCACAACGAATGGAACAGCGTGGCGGCGGTGAACGAGGCGGTGAGCAAAGAGGACGAGGAAGATAACTATATCGAGTGTTGGTTAATGGTGAATAAGGGGGCTTGGATTTTTCCTTGCCCCCTACTCTTGCCCGGCTGTTTGCCAAACCAACGCGCTAGCCCCTAATATAGCAGCGTCTGCATCCGGCAACTCCGACAGCAATAGTTTCACCTTATTTTTAAATGCGTGATGCAGGCTCTCTTCCATGTATTTATGAACCGGCTTCAACAACAGGTCACCCGCCTTGGCCAAGCCTCCGAAGAACACAATGACCTGCGGGGAGGTTATAGCCACAGTATTAGCCAGCGACCTGCCTAAGATCATTGCCGTATAATCGAATACCTCCAGCGCAAACTTATCACCTCTTTTGGCAGCCTCATATATCATGGCGGATGTAATGGTTCCTTTATGTAAACGCAGCAGGCTTTCATCTGTGCGTACATCCAGCCATTTTTCAGCGGTCAGTACTATGCCCGTTGCGGAACAATATTGCTCCAGGCAACCCCTTCTACCGCATTTACATAGCCTGCCATCTGGCTCAATAATGGTGTGCCCAAGCTCACCCGCAAAGCCATCATGGCCATAAATTAATTGACCATTAGCTACAAATCCACTGCCCAAACCGGTACCCAGCGTCACCATCACAAAGTCACGCATACCCCTGGCTGCGCCATACAGCATCTCGCCTATCGCAGCAGCATTGGCATCGTTAGTTACTGTAGCTTTCATGCCCAATGCCTCACCTATTAATTTAGTTACAGGTATGGTTCCATGCCATTCCAGGTTATCAGCATTCGCTATTTCGCCGGTATAATAGTTAGACATCGGCGCACCAATACCCACACCAGCTATAGTAGCCCTGCCAGCCCTTTTAATGAGCGGCGCCAGTTCCTTCTTCAGCGCTTTGATGAACAAACCGACAGTAGCATATCCTTTTGTATCCATGCCACCCTGTGCTACAATATGCCCTCTTTTATCTACGAGGCCAAAAGCCGTAGATGTTCCGCCAATATCAATACCCAGTGCCAATGCATCCGTCATATCATCCTCTATTTATATCTCTTACAAAATCTGTGACCCTAAAGATGTGACATTTTCGGTTATTAAAGTATATTAGGCCAATAACAAATATCGCATGCAAAAAGATCAGAAACAATCTTATGTCACCTCCCTAATACTGGTAGGTTGCCTGTACTTTGTATTCGGCTTCATCACCTGGCTCAATGGCACCCTTATACCTTTTCTGAAAACAGCATGCCAGCTTAATAATTTTCAATCTTACTTTGTAACGTTCGCGTTCTTCATATCCTATTTTGTGATGGCGCTGCCTTCATCATCTATACTGCAACGCACCGGTTTTAAAAAAGGCATGAGCCTCGGATTGTTTGTAATGGCGGCGGGTACCATTATTTTCATACCTGCTGCTATACAGCGCAATTATACATACTTTCTCGCAGGCTTGTTCACGCAGGGGCTGGGTCTATCTATTTTACAGACTGCAGTTAATCCTTACGTGACCATACTTGGCCCCGAAGAAAGCGCTGCCAGCCGCATCAGTATGATGGGTATTGCCAACAAAGCTGCAGGTATGTTAGGACCGGCATATATGGCCGGTATTTTACTCAGCGGCATTGACAGTTTGAAAGGCCAATTGGCCAAATTAAATGACGGGCCTGCCAAAGAACAAATGCTGAATGAACTGGCGCAACGGATCATCAACCCATACATTGTGCTTACGGTAGTGCTGGTGATACTGGCTTTGCTCGTATTGATCTCCCCATTACCCGAACTCAACGAAGAGACCGAGAACCCGGATGTAGACAAAGCAATGCACCCGTCCATCTGGCACCATACCTACCTGTTCCTTGGCGCAATAGCTATCTTTTTTTATGTAGGCGTAGAAGTAATTGCAGGCGACTCCATCATCAGCTATGGCACTTCGCTGGGCATACCTATTGAAGAAGCCAAATGGTTCACTTCGTTCACCCTTGGATGCATGGTAGCCGGCTATTTCATGGGCATATTCCTTACCCCTAAAATACTTTCACAGGAAGCTTACCTACGTATTTGCATCGTCCTTGGCCTGGCACTTACCGCGGGTGTGCTCCTTACCTCGGGCAAGACCTCCGTTTATTGCCTTGCTGCCCTGGGCTTTGCACATGCCATTATGTGGCCTGCCATCTGGCCTATGTCGCTGAAGGGTTTGGGCAAATTTACCAAAACCGGTTCCGCTTTTCTTATTATGGGGATAGCAGGCGGCGCCATATTACCCCTGCTATATGGCAGGCTGGTAGATGTTATGAACAACCAGCATGCCTATCTCATACTCATTCCCTGCTATCTGTACCTGTTATTCTTCGCTGTTTCAGGGCATAAGATCGGGTATAGAAAGGAATAATTATACGTCGAAAAGACTTACATCAATTAATAACAAATGGCTGCCAACTAAGCAACCATTTGTTATTTGATTTTAGTGAATGCTCTTATTCTGTTACTATGAATTTCACGGTGCGCATACCGCTTACATTCAGAAAGTAAATGCCGGGCTTATACTGTTCCAAAGACAAGTTGATATGGTTGGCGCCCTGCGATGCAGAGATAGTTTGCCTCTGTATAGTGTGGCCTACAACATCCGTGATCGTTATTGTTTTTATACCCTCTTCATCTGCAACAAAGCCAAGCGTCATTTTATCTTTTGCCGGATTCGGATATAATACCACTTCATCATTATTTATTTCTGCGCTGCCAACAGTTTTAACCAATCCTTCATTGTCATCATCCTGCTCATCTGCCAGCTGATTAACATTGCTGGTGGCCGCGCGCAAAGTATAGCATACGCTAGTACTGTATGCACCGGCATAGCCATAGACCTGAACATAATAAGTGGCAGCCGTGCTGCTGCTATTATAGCTGATGCTTTCCGCTGCAGTACTTCCGTTTTGAGAAATACCCAGTTGTATGCCTGAAGCGTTATACAGGCGCAGGTCATAATCAGCCGGTAAGTTGTTCAAGGTAACTTTCAGCTTTGGAGCAGCTGAAGTAGTAGTAAATGTAAACCAATCTTTATCGGTAAAAGAACCTATGCGTGCAATAATATCCGTATTTGCAGCAATAGCCTTCGCCGCTGTGCGGCTTTCGTTGGATTCATAAACATCAGAACATGGAGGCGGAGTCACTGCTCCGGTAACACCTACCGCATCCCATGCATTGGCGACCTGTGTTGCCTCATTGGACGCAGCACCATACATATCTTTAGCCGCCTGTATAGAATATGTGCGTGCATTTGCATAGTTTGATGATGAAATAAGATATACTGTAAGTGTGCGGTAAGCTATGGCAGCTGCCTTGTTCATGCCAATGCCGCTAACTGAATACGAAAAGCTTTTATCATTGGTTCCTGAACCACCCTGGGTGAGCAAGTAAAACCAAAAATTAAGTATACCACTATTAGTATGTACGCCGCCATTATCTGCTGATCCTGTAGCCCAGTTGGTACCCTGGTATGTATCAGGCTGCCCATACGTGTTCGGGTTACTCATAGAACGGATCGTATAAAATGCTTCCCCTATAAGCCAGTTGGCGGTAGAAGGATTGCCATAATATTCAATAACAGTGCCGAAGACGTCGCTGAAACCCTCGTTCAATGCGCCGCTCTCATAACTATAATTAAGATTTGCGGTAAACGAAGTAAGTCCATGTGTGATCTCATGCCCGCAAACATCAAGGGCAGTAAGCGGCAAATAATTGTCAGTTGAATTACCATCGCCATATGTCATGCGGGAACCATCCCAGAAAGCATTAAAATAATTATTGCTGTAGTGCACATAACTTTTGATGGCGAAGCCGGCGTTGTTGATACTATTGCGGCCAAAAGTATTTTTGTAGTAATCATAAGTTTGTTCCGCACCCCAATGCGCATCGGTTGCATATTGATCTTTAGTGGCATTAACGTTATTCCAATTATTATCGGCATCTGTAAAGTCAACAGCGGTATTATAATTCGTACCTTTTTTCAGGTTAAAAGTCTGTATGCCATTTCCGCGGGTAGCCTCGCGTAGCCTGTAGCTACCATTGTAGCTGTCGGTAATAATGGTTTTAGTTCCGCTATACCCGGTAACAGCAGTTCCGGTCGCATCTGCAGTATGCATAATTTCGCGTTTACCAAGCACTGCACCTGTTTGAGCATCTATAAAATATACCCGGCGACCAACAGGCTCATTTGCATACAGATCAAGCTTATAAGCAAGACGCATATGCTCAACATTTATTGCCCCTTCACCTGAATAATAGACCAGTTCTTCTTTCGGCATGAAAGTAGCGGCTGCATCTCCCGTTTCGTTTTTAATGAACGTTTCTTCCTCAGGTATTTGCCATTTATACATCTTTGCACCGAATGCCTTCATCGCATTCTGCAAGGCTGTTGCTGCTGATACAGATGCAGTGCTTTGCAAGCCTGAGGGAACTTTGGCAATCCATTGACCATTAAAACTTTTAATCTTATCCCCTGCTACATGAACAGCATATATAGCCCCTTCTACAGGGATGCCGTTAATAACCTGCTGATACCTGAAGTGCTCCTGCCCTATCTGATCTTTTTCAGTGTTATTCAAAACAGCATCCGAAGAGTATACATAACCATCCTGTGCTTTCAAAAGCACCTTCCCGTTTATATACCCCGGCTCCTGGCCCTGTGAAAAAATAATACGCTCGGGATACATACCTGCATTACCCTGCACTTCAAGCTCTGTTTGCTGTGCTGATGCCCCTGCTCCGGCAAGGGCCAGCGCAAGGACAAGAATTATTGTCTTTTTCATACGGAACGATTTTAATGATGGATGAACTTCTACAAATTGTAAATAAAACAGATGAATGAAACGAAGGTATAAAGTTTTTCTTTAAACCTTAACTAACTAGGTAATAAATAGATTAAATATTCGATAATGGGTACGCTACATTTTGCGGCGTGGGCTGCCAACACCTTGCTACGAAATAATGACACCATGGTGGCATAGCTAATATTGCTGCTTTGTCGTGATGATTTTGTTAGGGAAAACCGCAACCGTTGCACATCTTTCAAATGCGTTACTAAGAATTCATAAGAATATGCGACTTTTCTTCTTTTTCTGCGAGTTTCCTGCGGCTATGCTCTAATTGCCGGCGCTGACGACGGTTCATATGTCGATGTACGGGTTGGGATATTGCAACTATTTCTTCTTCACCTGGTTCGCCCAGGATTGTTTCGTCAGTTTCGTAATCAATACTGCAGCTATCATAGTCTCGTTCCAGCACATTGCTAAGATCAGTCGCTTTATCGCTAGTTATTTTACCAGGAAAAGCTGCAGGGCCTTGATAGTTTTTGCTAAGAATTGCTAAGTTTTCATGCTCATTTTCAAAATTCGAAAGATCAGCCCCTTCAACCTCGTCTTCAGGGAAAAAGCTATTGGCAAATAAGGGATGGTGACTGTCAACCGCACCGGTTAGCGCCGGCTCTTTCAACGTATGGATCTCCGCCATCACTTTGCCTATCATCACGCTGTCATTTATTTCTTTTATCAGTTCGTTCCATTCCTTGTACAGTTTACTATCCAGGCTTATGGCGGCTATGCGGTGGCGCAGGTCGAAGCAGGCTTTGCGAAGGGTCTGCCCTTTGAAATTGGTCATGATCTCGACCCGGGTGTTTTCCATATCATAGGCTGCGGCCAGAGATTCCCGCTGACGCGCGATGGAAACCAGCCTGTCTGCATACTGCCCTATCATTATTTCCTGCTTCACACGGGCTACCTCATCTATGGCCTCGTCTATCTTCCGGCGGATGTGGGGTTTGTCCATAAGCCTGCTGGCACTGCTGTAAGCTGCCTCTACGCTACTGCCGGGGTAGGCTGCCATGTACGCTTGTTTCTGGCTAACCCCGTTCACTATTTCATTAATAAATACCTGCTGAGCGGGTGTTATCTTTTCTGCATTCATGATCTGTTGTTTTTAGTACAGTAAAATTATCCCGACACAGAGATAGATGCCAAATTGGTTTATTTTACAAAATCGGGATTTTTAGATTAATGCCCACGCGTGCCGGCATGGACGGGGATGAGCCTGAAAAGGATTTAAGTCTACAAAATGCAGTCAATATTGTTGATCGCGATTCTGAAGTGTAAAATTAATTTTCCCGCTTTTTGTCTTGAACTATGCCTGCCCGTGCCGGTGGGACGGGATTTGTTTGATGGAATGAATACCATGATTGCCAATTGTAACAGTTCATAGTCCATCAATTAATCATTAAAACCATAGTTCAGGACAGACAGATTACACTTAGCTTTGCAGCCGAAGTAAAGAACTATGACGAGCAATAACCTGAATGATTTTTTTGATTCCTACGCGCAGGCGCTTTCTATATACGATACCAAGGGCATGGCAGTACACTATGATTGGCCCTGCACCTTTATTTCCAATGAAAAAACAACGGTCTTTAATGAACAAAGCCAGTTAGAAGGTTTGTTCAACCAGGGCATTAGTTTCTATAAGCACTATGGCATTACAGATGCGCAGGCTGAACTACGCCACAAACGCCACCTGACAGACAGGATATGCAATGTAAAGCTGCGCTGGAAATATCATAACACAGATGGCCACCTGCTCTACGATTGCGACTATGAATACCTGCTGAAGCTGGACAAGCACAGCAAATGGAAGATAGAAATAGCAGTGTCGCTGAATGAAAAGGAACGGATGGAGGAATGGCTGAAGGTGAAGGAGATGCATCACCTCGTCATTTCGTAGCGAGGCACGAGCGGAGAAATCTGCATAATGAGCGACACAACGCCTAATGGCTTTGGTGCATAGTCAAGGTAAAAGTTCATCCAGCATTTTATCATGCAAATCCACCCAATGCGGGTTCATACTATTGATCAAATCTTCTTTCCTTTTTCTGCTTAACTTCTTCAGTTGCTTTTCCCTTGCAATGGCTTCTTCTATCCCATCAAATTCTTCATAATAGATAAGGAACTCAAGATTGTATCTGTCGCTAAAGCTCTTGCGAATAAGATGTTCTTTGTGCTGATATATGCGGCCCGGAAGGTTTGCCGTAACGCCTATATATAAGACTGTTTTGTTCTTATTGGTCATAACGTAGACATGTCCTCCTTTGTACATAGGTCATTAAGCTATAGCCTGTAAATTAAACAGATTTCTCCGTTCGTTCCTCGCTGCGAAATGACGTTTTTTTTATTATTTTTTGCCTCATCAATGGAAAATAAACCTACTTCCCCTTTGACCTTTCCTTTATGCTACGTATCTTCTCATTGCTAAGGGGTTCATAATAATATTCACGCAAAAAGTACATTTCATCGCTGCTGGTATGCCTATGAAAGAACTGGTCGCCTAATTGCATGTTGAAGGTTGCAGGCCCGGTATTTAGCTGGCCGAATATTCCATAGATAGTTTTACCATTTGTGTATTGCATAGTTACCAGTCGCGGATAATCATCCGTTTTAAAATGATACGCAGTATCAAACTTGCCATAAGAGGTTTGGGTAGTGTCAAACTTCCACGTACCTGAAATAGTTCTATCTACAAATTTCTCTTGCAGGCAATAATTGCGAATATCCCCATACCGTACATACGCGTTAAGTTCCGAAGGAATATCACAAGGTGTAATGAACTTAACATGAAAAGAATCGTTATCGAAAATGACCATAGTTTTCAAACTATCTTTTACTCCGAGATGATCCCATGTTACATACGCACCTATATACCTTTTATCAACAGGTCTGGCATCTACAGTTGCATATGCGCTGACGCTTCTATTTTGTTGCGCATTCGCCAACAAAGGACAAAAGATCAGAAACAAGGCTAACGCTTTCATACATCAGAGTGTCAGTATAAATATATAAAAAAATAGCCCCGCAACATGCGAGGCTATTGAACTATATAAAGAATGCTATTTACTGAAACGCATTTATACCAGTTACATCCATACCCGTTATAAGCAGGTGAATGTCGTGGGTGCCCTCGTAGGTTACTACCGATTCCAGGTTCATCATATGGCGCATGATGCTGAATTCGCCGGTAATGCCCATGCCGCCTAATATCTGGCGCGCTTCGCGGGCTATCTTCAGTGCGGTATCGCAGCTATTGCGTTTCGCCATAGATATTTGCGCCGGTGTAGCACGGTCCTGGTCGCGGAGCACGCCGAGGCGCCAGTTGAGCAACTGCCCCTTGGTGATCTCGGTGATCATTTCCGCCAGTTTCTTCTGCGTCAACTGGAAGCCGGCTATCGGCCTGCCAAACTGTACACGCTGTTTCGCATAACGGAGTGCCGTATCATAGCAGTCCATGGCGCAGCCTAATGCGCCCCATGCTATGCCGTAACGCGCACTGCTGAGGCAGCTCAATGGCCCCTTTAGCCCTTTGACGCCAGGCAGTATATTTTCCTTAGGTACCTTTACATTGTCAAACACCAGCTCGCCAGTGGCAGATGCCCTGAGCGACCATTTGCCGTGGGTTTCCGGTGTGGAAAACCCATCCATTCCCCTTTCCACAATTAGGCCATGAATTTCCCCGGCCTCGTTCTTTGCCCAAACCACGGCTATATCAGCAAACGGCGCGTTCGATATCCACATTTTAGAGCCATTCAACACCACATGGTCGCCCGCATCGCGGAAATTGCTGAGCATGCCGGCAGGGTTCGATCCGTGGTCTGGTTCGGTCAGCCCGAAGCAACCCATCATTTCACCGGTAGCCAGTTTGGGCAGGTATTTCATCTTCTGTTCCTCGCTGCCAAACTTATATATAGGGAACATGACTAATGAACCCTGTACAGATGCGGTAGAACGAACGCCGGAATCGCCCCGCTCCAGTTCCTGCATCATAATGCCGTAAGACGTATAGTCCAGCCCCGCACCGCCGTATTTTTGCGGAACGAAGGGGCCGAAGCAACCCAACTCACCTAAATCCTTGATTATCTGTGATGGAAAGGCGGCGCGCTGCGCAAAATCCTCTATAATGGGGGAAATTTCCTTTTTCACATAAGCCCTTACACTGTCGCGGATCAGCTTGTGCTCATCGGTCAAAAGTTCGTCCAGCAGAAAGTAATCCGGGTGTTGATATAAGTCTTTTTGCATACTATTTGTTAAAGATGGCGGCAAAGGTAGCATTTTTGACAGACGCGATATAGTTTTGCGTCAAATATAGCCTGTTATGCCATTTTGCCCGGTTATCTATCAGCCTATAAGAATAAAGCATACGCTTGTAGATACAATACAGTATTGATTTTTGCGTTATGTGGCTGTGACAGAGGTTATATTAACAGAAAAACACTGTATCGCGGAATGAAATTTGCGGTATTTGTAAATAATAGTTAAAGCTGACAAATAAACAAACTTTCGGGCTGTTTACGTCGTCTTCTAAGTGCGCATTCAAAACAACGTTGTAATCATTTTAAATTGTACTAATATATGAGGCAGTTAAAAATTGCCACCCAGATCACCAACCGCGATTCACAAGCTGTAGAAAAATACCTGCAGGAGATCAGCAAAATATCGATGATCACCCCTGAAGAAGAAACTACACTGGCCCAGAAAATACATATGGGCGACCAGCGTGCTTTAGAGAAGCTGGTTAAGGCAAACTTGCGTTTCGTTGTGTCGGTGGCAAAGCAATACCAACACCAGGGATTGTCTTTAAGTGATCTGATCAATGAAGGGAACCTTGGCCTGATCAAAGCCGCACAGCGCTTTGATGAGACCAAAGGTTTCAAATTTATCTCTTATGCCGTATGGTGGATCCGCCAGTCCATATTACAGGCATTGGCAGAGCAAGGCCGTTTGGTGCGGCTGCCGCAAAACAAAATCGGCACTTACAACAAGGCCAATAAAGCTTTTATAGCATTCGAGCAGGAGAACGAACGCGAACCATCAACCGAAGAACTGGCAGAAATACTGGATATGAGTGAAACAGAGATCACTAATATCTTCACCAGCAACACCCGCCATACATCTCTGGACGCACCTGTGCATGAAGCAGAGGATGTGGCTATGGGCGACCTGCTGGAAGGCGCCAACGATACCGATGACGATGTGATGAAAGATTCACTGCGTAACGAGATCAAACGCATACTGAAATCACTGAGCATTCGTGAGGCAGAGATACTGGGCGCTTATTTTGGCCTGGAAGGCGATGCCGGACCGACCATTGAAGAGATAGGCGAAAAATACGACCTTACCAAGGAGCGTATCCGCCAGATCAAAGAACGTGCTATAAAACGCCTTCAAAAAGCGCGCTATAGCAATGCATTGAAGGTGTACCTGGGATAATCATTTCCTGGAATAAATAACTAGCCGTGGGTATGTGCCCGCGGTTTTTTATTTTAGCAGCATGTCAGAACAACTCCAGTCATCCGAAGAGCGCACCGTAAAACTTTATGACGAAGCCTATTCAGCCAACTACCGTGCGTATGACGAAGAGTTTATCAATGCACCCACCTATAAGCATTACCGTCAAAAGCTGGAGGCGCTGACGAGTTCGTTTCACAAGCCTATTACGGTACTGGACCTCGGCTGTGGATCGGGCCGGTATTTTCATACACTAAAGAATACAGCATCACTGACCGGTATAGACATCTCTGAACATATGCTGGAAATGGCGAAGAACCCGGTGAAAGGTAAAGAAGTAAATATTCCCTCCATCAAACTCATTGCAGGTAGTGTGTATGACCATGACTTCAACGGCGAACAGTTTGACTTCATTTACAGCATCGGCGTATTAGGCGAACATGCGCCATTCACCTTAGAAATGTGCAACCTGCTGTATAGCCTGCTGAATAAAGACGGAGTTCTGTTCACCACCATCGTGAACCTGGACATCAGGAAGAATACCAAACGCAAACTGGCCGAAATGGCCTACCCTATTTTACCATCAAACCTTAAAAGAGTATTTGATGAACGCTGGAAAAGTAATTACATGACGCAAAAACAGTTGCAAGCGTTGATGGCCACCAGCAAATTCACCGATTACAGTATCGACAACCATGTATCAGACGATGGTGTATGGAAAGGCGGGCATTATGAGGTAACTGCGCGTAAGTCAGGATAACGTACTGCCGGGATATACCAGCGTTACGAATTCATCTATGTGGTTAATAGCGTATTCGCGGATGTCATCATTGGTCTTGTCATTCAAAGCCCGGAATTTTTCATCCAGCACTTCAAATTCCTTGAACTCATTATAGAGCTGCGCAAACTCTTCCACCGTAGTTTTCTGGTCCAGCATTTCGCGGTTCAGTACATACACTTTTAGCACATCATCTATCACCTGCGCCATTTCGTTATCACCAAGCATTTGCAGCCACGCGGGCAACTGCGGCAGCAAGCCTATATAGCCGTTCTGTATCAGTTGAATGAAGCCGCCCTGCATCACCTGCATCTGCACATAGTCATAAGTGAGCATCAGTTGCTGTCCTTCCGAAAGATCGTCGAGGAAGGTGAAGTCCTGCCTGCGGTAAAGCTCCTCGTGCAGGGGCTGCACCAGCAGGTCGTACAGTTCCCCTTTATCTTCTGATGCTTTGGCGCTCTCATATGCAGCTATGGCTATTTCCGGCAGATATAGACTCTTCATAGTATTATCGCTGTACTAAAATAATATAAAATAACTTTACCAGAGTATGAAAGAAGCAAAAGATCTCTTCAGCAAACAGGCACAGACGTATGCCAGCTTCCGCCCTACCTACCCTGATAGTTTATATCAGTTCCTGTTCAGCATAACAAAACAGTTCCACAATGCATGGGATTGTGCCACAGGAAATGGGCAGGTAGCCATTAAACTGGCAGACCAGTTTGAACAAGTGCAGGCTACCGACCTGAGCAGCAAACAGATAGAATATGCCGTAAGAAAGGACAATATCCATTATAGCATTCAACGCGCAGAGCATACGAATTTTGCAGATAGCAGTTTCGACCTGATCACTGTGGGTACTGCGCTGCACTGGTTTGATTTTGATGCCTTTTACAAGGAGGCTAAGCGTGTGGCCAAAGACGGGGCCGCGATAGTTGTATGGGCTTATAGTATGTTCCGTTCCACTCCTGAAATAGATGCCATTATAGATGGTTATGGTTACGGCTTCCTGCATGAATACTGGCAGCCTGAAAGAAAGTATGTAGATGATGAATATAAGACCATCCCTTTTCCATTTGAGGAGATAACTGTACCCAAAATGGATATAGAACTGAAATGGAATTTTGATAATATCATCGGTTATGCTAATTCATGGTCCAGCACACAGGAATACATCAACCGTCATAGCCACAACCCCATTGGTATGCTGGAAGAACAGCTTGCCAAAGAATTACCTCGCGACCAGTATATAGATGTAAGGATACCGCTATGTATCAGGGCGGGCATTATCAGCAAATAGTACGGGCAGATTTTATAATTTAGCCCCATGGAAAAGAAAGAGCGCGCTCCTGTTTACTATAGTGAATACCTGCAATTGGATAAGATACTGAATGCACAGTTGCCTGAAAGCTCAAAAGACGGTATTCGTGCGGATGATGAGATGCTCTTTATCATCATTCACCAGGCTTATGAACTATGGTTCAAACAGGTGTTACATGAACTGAACCTGATACGCGATGTATTTCGCCAGGAAGATATTCCCAACAATTCCCCTGATATATATAATTGCGTGCATCGCATAAAACGTGTGAGCCAGATATTGAGCCTTGCGGTAACGCAAATGGGCATTATCGAAACGATGACGCCGCTGGATTTTCTTGACTTCCGCGACCTGCTGCGCCCTGCATCGGGTTTTCAAAGCATACAGTTCAAAATGATAGAAGCAACGCTGGGGCTTACCTATGAACAGCGTCATGGGCAGAATTATTATTTGTCTCAACTCAACGAAACCGACCGCCAACGTGTAAAAGCTGCAGAGGGTGAGGTATCGCTGCTGGTGCTCATTAATCAATGGCTGGAACGTATGCCATTTGTAAAAGGTAATGTGGAGTTTTGGAAGAACTACCGCAATGCATATGAATCTACCCTGCTGGATGCAGAAAAAGGCAACCTGGCAACGTTTGATAAGCTGTTCATCAACGAAGCAGAATATCCGGCAGACAGGCGGTTCAGCATAGCCGCCAACAGAAGTGCCTTGTTCATCATGCTCTACCGCGACTACCCGCTGCTGCACCTGCCATTTGAAATGATAAGCAGCCTGCTGGAAATAGACGAAGGCCTTTCTATGTGGCGGCACAGGCATATACATATGGTGCAGCGCACGATAGGCAAGCGTGTAGGCACGGGGGGCAGCACAGGTGCCGATTACCTGCGCGGCGCCGCTGATTCGCACATCATATTTAAAGAGATGGCAGAGCTTACCTCTTTCCTTTTACCAAGGCACGACCTGCCAAAGCTGCCTGCAAATATTCAGGCCGAGCTGAGTTATAATTAATGATGCCATTAGCCGTAGATATACAAAACCTGCACAAAACCTATAAAGGCGGCTGGTCGCCTGCGTTGGATGGTCTGAGCATACAGGTGAAACAAAACCAGGTGATGGGGTTGCTGGGCCCTAACGGCGCGGGAAAAACCACCAGCATCAACATCATGTGCGGGCTGGTAAAACCCGATAGCGGCACGGCTACCCTGTTTGGTAAAGATTGTGTACATAATGCCTTAGCCATACGCAGTATGATAGGCGTTGTGCCCCAGCAGATAGCCTTGTTCCCGCAGCTAACAGCATGGGAGAACTTCCGGTATATAGGAAGGCTTTACGGGTTGACGGAAAAAGATATAACTCAACGGGCCGGTGCATTATTGGAACGCCTGGGATTAGACAAACATGCAGATAAACGCATAAGCAGGTACAGCGGTGGCATGAAGCGCAGGGCCAATATCATTGCATCACTGCTGCATGAACCGGAAATGCTGATACTGGATGAGCCTACTGCCGGCGTGGACGTGCAGTCGCGGGCCATGATACTGGATTTTCTAAGATCATATAATGCACAAGGCAAGACGATAGTGTACACCTCGCACCTGATGGAAGAGGCCGAGCAGCTTTGCGATGAGGTGATCATTATAGATGAGGGCAAGTATATTGTAAGCGGCGCACCGAAACAATTAGTAAAAGACACAGCGGATTGTAAACGGCTGGAAGATGTATTCCTGCATTATACGGGACGAAGCGTAAGAGACTAAAATTATTTATGATTTGCGATTTATGATTTATGATTTTTGGGTGCGATTGCAATTCGTGTTTTTGGATGATATATAGACTTTAACATGAAAAAGGTACTGGCGACTATGATAAAAGAATGGATACTGCTGCGCAGGGATGTGGCAGGCTTCATGCTTTTGTTTCTGATGCCGGCTATACTCATCATCGTGATGGCCCTGATACAGGATGCGCCGTTCAAAGACTACCAGCAGATACGTTTCGACCTGCTGCTTTCCGACAGCGACCATGGAAGGCTAGCCAAAGAAATAACTACCGGCCTGAAACAAAGCAGCAGCTTTCATGTAATAGACAGCATAGACGGGCAGCCTGTTTCAGAAGAGCAGCTAAAACAACTGTTACAGCAGGGAAAATACCGTGTAGGCATCCTGATACCCAAAGGGGCTACGGCTGAAGTAGTGAATGCCGCCAATACCGTAGCCAATAAAATAGCAGAGAAGATAGGCGTAGGCAAACTACCTGCACGCGAAATGCGCGGCAATACTTATGTGCGCATGTATTTTGACCCCGTAAGCAAGCCTACATTCCGCATGTCGGTAAATTTTGCGCTGGATAAGTTCATCACAGCATCATGTAGCAATGTACTAGTAGAACGTATGGCCAAGATCGGCGGTAAGGATACAGCTAACACTACCCCGCCAGAAGACCTGAAAAAGCTGTTCAGCGGCATAGGCATAAAGGAAGAACCTTTGAATGATAAAATGGCAGCCACCACGCATATCAGTTCAGTGCAGCATAACGTACCTGCGTGGGCTATATTCGGTATGTTCTTTATTGTGATACCTATCGCAGGTAACATGATACGCGAGCGCGATGAGCGCAGCGCATTAAGGGTGCAACTGATACCACATGCATTCCGTTTTGTAGCGCTGGGAAAAATATTCTTTTACACGCTGATCTGCGTCATGCAGTTTGCATTAATGATGTGCATCGGGTTGTTCCTACTTCCGTTGTTCCGGCTGGATGCATTGTATATGGGTGCGCATCCGCTGGCATTGCTGCCTGTTGTTGTTTGCATAGCACTGGCGGCAACAGCTTATGGTTATCTCATTGGCAGTGCGTTTAAAACTGCAACCCAGGCCATGCCTTTTGGAGCAATATCGGTAGTTATCCTTTCAGCATTGGGCGGAATATGGATACCAGCGGAAATAATGCCCGCGGTGATGCAGAAACTGGCCTTAGCCTCGCCGCTCTACTGGGCGCTGGATGGCATCAACTATGTGATATTGCGGGACAGCAGCCTTGCCGCTACCCTGCCGCATATAGCTATCCTGCTTGGTTTTAGCATTCTGCTCTGGCTCGTCAGCCTGTACCTCAACAAAACTAATAAAGGATATTTTTAATCTCCTGGATACTTATCATAACGCTATTTTATCAGGTATGCGCGAAACCAATATGCGCCCGCGCAGCTGAATTTTCCCACTGGCTCATTTCCTGCAGAAATTGGGCTACATGCCTCAAGATATAGTCCTCATCAATTTGAACAGGGTCAACCTTATCAATCAGTTTATTTTCAGTCTGGCCAACCCAATGTTCAACATATGGGTAGGTATGGATAATAAAGACTTGCCCATTGTATGATTGCGTAAAGATCAGTGCGCCTCCATGTTTTAATGTATCCTTCTCAGCAGTAGGTGTAACTTCCACAATACCGCTGGGCCGTTTGTTGAAGCTTATGCTTACGGCCTCCAGGTTCTTTACCGTTTCAGCTTTTTTAACCTGCCAGTCAAGATCCGCAGCGCTTTGCACTTTGGTGAGCACATCAAAAATTAGTGCCTTGCTGACATTCGCCCAGTAAGCCCTGTTTTCCTCAGTTTTCGAAAGTGCAGATTTGTATTGTTCTATATTTTCAAGTATCCTTTCCATTTTCCGTTCTTGATCTATTACCAAATTATTTCGACGATCACATTTCCAGCTTTGCCACCATTTCCTTTAACAGTTCGCTATCAGCTGCATTGTTTTCGATACCTACAGCTTTTGTACTGTAATTACCTAAAGTCATCAGGCATTGTTCTACTTTTGGCAACGGCCATTTAGCAGCAGTCGCCATAATCTCTCTCACCTTTCCGGGCCAGGTACCTAGTGCGCTAGCTAATTCCTTATCGTTTTTACCCTTAAGAAAATGTGCCTGATATAGCTTGGCAAAATGATTATAGAATGAGCCTACGATCAGTACCATTGGCGCAGATTTAGGATTGGCTATGAAATAGCTGAGCATCCTGTATAATTTATCTTTATCCCCGCTCGTCAGTGCCTCTGGAAATTCAAATACGTTATACTCCCTGCTGATGCCAATATATTTCTGTATCAGGTCTGCAGTCATTTGCTTTTCGTCAGGCACATTAATGCGCACCTTTTCTATTTCATTCACTACCTTCTGCAAGTCGTTACCAAGATAGGTAGCTAATATCTGCGATTCACGCTCACCAATGCTGAATTTTATTTCGTGCCCATAACTCTGTATCCAGTCGGGCACCGCATCGTCTTTGATCTTATTCGAGGTAAAGTGGTATCCCTTATGGGCAGCCAGCTTCACTAATTTACTGCGCGCATCTGCTTTCTTAAATCTGTGCTCTATCAGCAAAACGGTTGTTGGGGATGGGTTTTCCAGGTAGCCTGCCAGTTCGTTGAGCCCCTTCATCTGCGCAGCATCCTTCAGTATCACTACCTGCCTTTCAGCAAACATAGGAAAACGCCTGCAGGCATTCACCACATCAGCCCATTCTACATCCTTGCCATATAATACCATCAGGTTGAAGTCGCGCTCATGAGGCGGCAATATATTTTCCTCAAAATAGGTAGTGACCAGGTCTATATAAAAGGTTTCTTCCCCATCTACCAGGTATACAGGTTTGTATTCTTTGGCCTGTAATGCCTGCATCATCTTCTTGTATTCTGGCGTCATGTTAATCGTTAACGTAAACCGGTTGCAAATCTATACCTTCTATTCCTTTCAGCCGCAGGAAAACCTTTGCAGTGGTCAGCACGTCCTGCATACAATATTTGCATATGCGCGAAAGGTCTTTTTCCTTCCAGTATACGTGCCCTACCATGCTGCCATCCATATCGTCTTTGGGTGAAGGTATGCCTAACACTTCAGCCAATAGTGACAATGACGTGAAATGTTTATAGTCGCCAAACTTCCATAGTTCCAACGTATCTTGGTGATTCACCTCCCATGGCTTTTTACCGCTCAATTGCATCGGCCCGGGTAATCCGATTCCATTTATGACCATCCGGCGGCAAAGGAAGGGAATATCAAACTCTTTGATATTATGCCCACAAAAACATACATCTGACATGTAGGCTGTAAACCTTGCTACCAGCTCTTTAAAATCATTTAACAAAACTTTCTCATCATCATTAGCCAGTGATTTGAGCCTTAATTTCCACACATCGCCATCTTTTTGCAGGCTGCCCACTACAATACACACTACCTTGGCAAATTCAGAGAAAACCCCTGCCCTTTCCATGAAAAGTGCCGATGGCTCAATATTTTCATCAGTTTTACCTTTCAGAAACTTTGCCTTCTTAGCCCATTCATTTTGCAAAGCTTCTGTTAAACCCCCGTGATCTGCCATTAATGGCACGGTTTCAATGTCTAAGAACAGAATATGCCGCAATTGCTCTAACACCAGTTGGATAATTATATTTGCAGTCTAAAGTAATAAATCAACCAATACTTTATAAATATGAGTCAGGAATTCAACAGTCCCGCTTCGGGTTCGCCATTACAGCCAACGCCGCATTCTCAGCCTAAACAGCCGAATAGGAACAATACCAGGATATATATCGGCGTCATAGTATTACTGCTGATCGTTATCATATACCTGTTTGCCAGCCGAAACAAAATGTCCGACCAGCTAACCACTACACAAACTGAGTTCAATACTGCTGATTCTTCGCGCAGGGCGGTGGAAAGCGACTACCAGGCATCACTTGCCCGCCTTGACCAATTGGTGGGTAAGAATAACCAGATGGATAGCGTAATTGCCAGCCAAACCGGTGAACTGGCCAAACTAAGGAACCAGATAGACGCCATCATTAAAAACAAGAATGCTACGGCAGCAGACCTGGGCAAGGCCAAGAGACTGATAGCAGAGTTGAATGGCAAGGTAACTGGATATGAGGAACGTATAGCAACACTGGAAAAAGAAAATACCGATCTCACTAACCAAAACCAGGTGGTGACCAAAGAAAGGGATTCTGCGGTAACTCAAAATGTAGGCTTGCAGCAAAAAGCAAGGCTGGGTGCGGTATTACATGCTTCCAACATCCGGATGACGCCGATAGATCTGCGTCGCGGTGGAAAGAAGGAAAAGGAAACTACCAAAGCAGGTAAAGTGGATGTAATGCGCATCAAGTTTGACATTGATGAGAACCGCATAGCTGAAAGCGGCAAAAAAGATGTTTACCTGCGTGTTACTGGCCCCGGCGGCAATGTGCTGAGCAATGCGGCATATGGCTCGGGCGTTACCAGTTTGGCAGATGGCGCCTCTCTCAATTATACGCTGTTAAAGCAGATAGACCTGGTGACCGATCAGCCTGTAAAAGATGTAACTGTGGACTGGAACCAGGATAGTGAATACCAAAAAGGCAATTACACGATAGAATTATACAATGACGGCTATAAAATAGGTGGTGGTAACGTTACCCTGCGATAAGCCACAGTAAAGGCTTTTGGCCCAAGGAATGCTAAGGAATAATTGGTAACAATTATATAACTTAGCATTCCTTTTTTGTTCACATTCAACGATTTAATATTGTGCCGGATTTAGACGAACATATGGAAGTGCTACCAGGTAAAATACTTATCGTTGACGATGAGCCAGATATAGTGGAGTTTATTAGCTATAACCTGAAAGGCAAGGGGTACCTCATCTCTACCGCCCGCGATGGCGTGGAAGCCATGAGAAAAGCAAAAGACTTCCGCCCTGATCTAATTCTTCTCGACATTATGATGCCCAATAAAGACGGCATTCAGACCATTAAAGAACTAAGGCAGCTTCCTGAATTTGAAGAAACCGCCATCATCTTCCTCACCGCCTTAAGCGATGAAAAATCAGAGATCGAAGGCCTGAAGATCGGCGCTGACGACTATATAGCCAAACCCATAAAACCAGAACTGCTGACCACCCGCATACGCACGGCCTTGCGCCGTATGCGTAAAGATGATGATCAGGATCAGAAACTTACTTTTGGCGACCTGGAGATCAATAAAAGTAAGTTCACCGTTACTTACCAGGGCCGCGAGATCATCCTTGCCAAAAAAGAATTTGAATTGTTGTCTTTGCTGGCTTCAAAGCCTGGCCGTGTTTTTCTCAGAAACGAGATATTGCAACGCGTTTGGGGCACGGAAGTTATTGTAGGCGACCGAACCATTGACGTGCATATCCGTAAAATACGCCAAAAAATAGGCATTGACCTGATAACCACCGTTAAGGGGATAGGTTATAAGTTTGAAATGGCGTAGATTTAGTACCATGGCTTCGGTACTTGACAGCAAAAACCTTACCCCAAGGCTTTTATCGTTCATCACTGCCCTTATCATCTCCTGCATCAATGCGCTGATGAGCCTTGCGCTGCAGCCTGAATGGTACGTTCCAATCGTCGTATTCGGCATAACATTCGTTGTTATTTATGGCATCTACTATTACACGCTGCAAAAATTTATTTACCGCAAAATAAAGCTCATCTACAAGCTCATCTTCCAGACCAAGGCCACTAAAAAGGAAGAATTTTTCTATAATAATATCCTGCCGCAAAAATCATTGGATGAAGTGAGTGAAGATGTAGGACGCTGGGCGTTACAAAGGCGGGAAGAGATACAGACCCTGCGTGCGAATGAACAATTTCGTAAGGAGTTTTTAGCCAATCTTTCTCATGAGCTGCGTACACCTGTATTTACCATTCAGGGCTATGTAGATACATTGTTGAATGGTGCGCTGGAAGATCCCAACGTTAACCGAAAGTTCCTTACCAATGCCACCAAAAGCATCGATCGTCTTGCAGGGTTGCTTGATGACCTGGATGAGATATCTAAGCTGGAATCCGGCCGCATGCCCATTATACAGGAATCCTTTATTATACAGGAACTGGTAAAAGATGTGTTTGAGGAGTTGTCACTAAGGGCGAAAGCGAAGAACATAGAGATGTCCATTAAAAAGGGCACAGAACGTCCGCTAACTGTTTATGCCGATAAACCTAAGATCAAGCAGGTACTCATTAACCTGGCAGAAAACGCGCTGAAATATGGAAGCGAAGGAGGCAACGTATGGGCCGGGTTTTATGAAGTAGATGACCGTCATATTTACATTGAAATATCAGACGACGGGCCCGGCATTTCCGAAGAGCACCTGCCTCGCATCTTTGAACGTTTTTACCGCGCTGACCGCAGTCGCAGCCGCGAAATAGGTGGCACAGGATTAGGACTGGCTATTGTAAAGCATATCATAGAAGCGCACGGGCAAACCGTTACTGCACGCAGTACCCTTACAGTGGGATCTTCATTCGGTTTTACATTAGAGAAAAGCAGGGAATAACTAAGGCAGCTCGTTCAGCTCGATCTTGCTGTAGATCACACTAGCATTTTCATTGCCGCCTAAACCCAGTTGCCTGCCTGTTAATGGCAAATAGCTGAATGACCTGATAAATAACTCATTCACAAATACGTAGTAGCGTTCTTTCACCTTTCTAACGGTATACTTATTAAACCCTGAAGGACGCCTGGCGTCCGCCGTCATGTCATGACACGGGTTTCGCACATACTTATCGTCGCAATTTTTGAACATAATATCTTGCTTGCCAAAATAAATATAGCTTCCTTTAAACCCTGTCCATCCGCTGCGGGTGCTGTCATAATACACTGACGTATCCCTTCCCCAGTAAATGACACCCTGCTTACGTGCATCTGTAACCTTCGCAACAATATCCAACTGGAAATTCTTTGTAAAATCAAAGGCTACGGCATGGGGATAGCCATTAAACCCCACAGTATCATTACGGTAATAGAAACCGTTTTCTATATATGGCCATTTGCAGCATCGGCCTTCATCCGGCAGCCAATCATTGCGGTTGTCTACAAAGCTATCTGCGAAAACCAGCTTTTTGTCCCCGGCATTGTATGCAGCATAGCGACCAGGGTTCTTCTGAGCTGCAGCCAGCAAGGGCAATAGTAAGGCAAGCAGCACCATCTGTTTCATTTCACTAATATAAAATCAATTCCTGTAAAATCCATTTGTGCTATCTTCGCGCGCAAATAATAAAAAACAGATCTGATCATGTCGTCTCAGAAAATAACAATGGGTGCTAATGGTAAGCTGAATGTACCCGAGAACCCTATAATTCCATTTATTGAAGGTGATGGCATTGGGCCCGATGTATGGAGCGCCAGCAGGCAAGTACTGGATGCAGCAGTAGAAAAGTGCTATGGCGGCAAGCGCAAGATAGAATGGAAGGAAATGCTGGCTGGCGAAAAAGCCTTTAACCAGACCGGTGAGTGGCTGCCTAAAGAGACCTTGGATATTGCCAAAGAATATATAGTGTCTATAAAAGGGCCGCTGACCACCCCGGTAGGCGGCGGCATCCGTTCACTGAATGTGGCTATGAGGCAGGAACTGGATCTTTATGTGTGCCTGCGCCCCGTGCAATGGTTTCATGGTGTACCCTCCCCTGTCATTCATCCGGAGAAAGTAGATATGGTCATCTTCCGCGAGAATACGGAGGATATTTATGCAGGTATCGAATTCAACTACAATACGCCGGAAGCTAAAAAGATGCTCGACTTCCTGACCAATGAAATGGGGGCCGGTAAAAAAATACGCTTTCCGGAAACCACATCATTCGGCATAAAACCTGTTTCCAAAGAAGGTTCTGAGCGACTGATACGTGCCGCTATTGAATACGCCATCTCTCATAAAAGACCTTCAGTTACGCTGGTGCATAAAGGCAACATCATGAAGTTTACAGAAGGTGGCTTCAAACTGTGGGGCTATGAACTGGCTGAACGTGAATTCGGCAATAAGGTGTATACCTGGGGACAATGGGAAAAAGCTAAAAAGGAAAAAGGCGAAGAAGAAGCCAATGACGAAATGAAGCACGAATTAGCCGGCGGTAAAATACTCATCAAAGATGTGATCGCAGATAACTTCCTGCAGCAGATATTACTGGCTCCACAGGACTATTCGGTAGTAGCTACGTTGAACCTAAATGGCGACTATATATCAGACGCTTTAGCCGCTGCTGTTGGAGGCATTGGCATCGCGCCAGGAGCTAATATCAACTACAATACGGGTCATGCAGTATTCGAGGCCACGCACGGCACTGCTCCGCGCTTTGCCAATACAGACACCATGAATCCATCTTCGCTGCTGCTCAGCGGTGTAATGATGCTGGAATATATGGGGTGGAACGATGCAGCCAATTGCATATTAAAAGGACTTAGCACAGCTATTATGCGCAAAAGGGTAACCGTGGACTTCTACAACCTGATGCACGATGCCACTTTGCTGAAGACCAGTGAATTTGCCTTGGAGATCATCAAAAACCTCTGATGCCAGATATAGCTTCCTATATCGATCATACCTTACTGAAAACTACCGGTACAAAACAAGACATATTAACGCTTTGCCACGAGGCGCTGGAATATGGCTTCGCAGCAGTTTGTGTACCACCTTTTTATGTGAAGGCTGCAAAAGAAGTTCTTGCCGGTACCAATATAAAAATTGCAACCGTTATCGGTTTCCCATTAGGTTATAATACTGTAGGTACTAAACTCACCGAAGTGATTAATGCTACAGATGATGGCGCGCAGGAATTGGATATAGTCCACACAATAACCGCCGTAAAAAACCAGGAATGGGATTATTTGCAAAAGGAAATCGGCACCTATAAACAGCTTTGCCACACTAACGGATGTTCTTTAAAGATCATTTTGGAAACCGGCGTACTTACAGATGAAGAGATCGCTATATGCTGCGAAATATACGGCCTGTTAGGTGTTGATTTCTTGAAAACCTCAACCGGTTTTGCGGAAACAGGCGCTACTGTCCATGTTGTGAACCTTATGCGTAAACATTTACCTGCACGTATTGGTATCAAAGCCTCCGGCGGCATTCGTAACCTTGCATTTGCCAGGGAATTGATAGAAGCCGGGGCCACGCGAATAGGCACATCTGCTGGCGTAGCTATAGTAAAACAGTCCAAAGAAGCGTAGATTAGCAGATTGAAATGAGAGTCTTTCGTTCCATATTAATTCTGTTACTGTCGTTTGCATTTTCTGCAAATGCGCAGATCAGGGTCAACCAGAATGCACCTATCGCATCATCAGAGCAAAAGGGAGTGGTGATGCATGCAGATCCGCGCATCAGTGTACTGCTCAAAAAATACCGCAATGTGCAATTGGGTGTTATACGTTCAGGCCATGGATACCGTGTACAGATCTATAACGGTAATGACCGGGTAAAGGCAAATGATGTACGCGTGGACTTCATGCGCCGCTATCCTAACGTGCGTACTTATCTTACTTATGTGCAGCCACAGTTTAGGGTTAAGGTAGGTGATTTCACTTCCCGTGGGGAGGCTTATAAATTCTATGTGGAAGTAAGCAATATTTACGATCCCTGTATGGTCGTTCCCGATATCATTGTTATCAACACGCTGAAAGATGATTAACCGTATTCGCGAAAAAGCAGAACAGTATTTTCCTGAAGTCCAGGCTATACGTCATCATATTCATTCCTACCCCGAGCTTTCCTTCCAGGAATACAACACATCTGCATTCATATCGCAGCAGCTCACCAACTGGGGCATCAGCCATCAAACAAACGTTGCAGGCACAGGTATCGTTGCTTTAATACAAGGAAAGAACCCGGATAAGAAATGCATTGCATTACGCGCGGATATGGATGCATTGCCTATTCAGGAATTGAACGACACCGATTATCGCTCACAGAATGATGGCGTGATGCACGCATGCGGTCATGATGTACACAGTAGCTGTTTATTAGGCGCTGCTAAAATTTTGCATGAGCTGCGGGATGAATTTGAAGGTACGATCAAGCTCATTTTTCAGCCAGGTGAAGAAAAGCACCCTGGGGGTGCCAGCCTGATGATAGAAGCCGGTGTACTGGAAAACCCTAAGCCACAAGCCATTTTCGCATTGCATGTATACCCGCATTTACCTGTGGGCACTGCGGGTTTCCGAGCGGGACAATATATGGCAAGCGCCGATGAGATATACATTACCATTGAGGGCAAAGGCGGACATGCCGCATTGCCGCATCAAACCGTTGACCCAATAGCCATTGCGGCACAAGTGATCACCGGCCTGCAGCAGGTAGTAGCACGAAAAAGCAATCCATTATTACCTTGCGTACTAACTTTTGGCAAGATAGCCGGCGGTTTTGCTACTAATGTGATACCTGATAAAGTAGAGATACTGGGTACCCTGCGTACTATGGATGAGCCATGGCGCAAAGAAGCCCGCAAATGGATAAAGGACATCATTGAACAAACCTGCGCGGCTTATGGCGCAAAAGCCTTTGTAGATATGCCACCAGGATACCCATCTTTATATAACGATCCTGCCCTGACAAACGTAGCCGAAGGTTGGGCTAAGGAATATGTTGGTGCAGAACAGGTTCATACTTTAGATATGCGCATGGCAGGTGAGGACTTCAGTTTTTATACGCATCATGTACCTGGGTGTTTCTTCCGCATAGGCACGAACCAAAACAATGAAAAATTCCTTGCAGCTGTACACAATGCGCATTTCGATATTGATGAAAATGCTATGAAGACAGGGGTTGGGCTATTTAGCTGGATAGCGATTAATGCGTTGAAGTAACAGTTTGCAATTGACAGTTTGCAGCAGGCAGTTGTGTGATAAACTATACTATACCCTACCCCACACCGCAGTCGCATTACACCCACCGAAACCGGATGCTGTTTTGAGCGCATAATCTATCTGCGCAGGTTGCATTTCTCTGGTTACATTTAAAGGAACAGACACACCTATTTGTTCAAATCCCGGTGATGGTATCAGCTGCTGATGCTGCAGGCTTTCTATGATCATTGCACTTTCCAGCACACCCGCCGCTCCTAAAGTATGGCCGGTATAACCCTTGAAACTGTGTACAGGGGTATTTGAAAACCCGCACATGGCAAATGCCTTGGCTTCCATCTCATCGTTATAGGGTGTAGCTGTTCCGTGTGCAGATATCATGCCTATTTGCTGCAGCGTAATGCATGCTTCGCGAAGAGCTGCGTTGATAGCCAGACCCAATTCTTCACCTGTTCGGGAAGGGCCGGATATATGGTTCGCATCATTAGACGAACTGCCGGCCAGTAAACTTGCCAACGGCTGCTCTTCAGATGTAGTTGACAATACAATAGTGGCAGCACCTTCGCCTATGTTGATACCGGTACGATTTGCATCAAAGGGACGGCAAGCATCATTGGCTATGGCATGAAAGGATTCAAAGCCGCTCAATATAAATCTCGACATCCTGTCACAGCCGATAACGATAGCATTTTTGTATTTGCCATTTTGTAACAACCGCATTGCGTAGGTTAATGATAACACACCGGACACACAGGCATGAGATACTACGTGCGGTTTTACATTATGAAAACCTAATGCCTGTGAAATAACATTTGCACTGCATTGCAGCAACACGCGAGCATCTTCCGCCATACCCAATAACTCTATATTGCCCTTCGTAGTAGATAGTATAACTATGGTTTCATCAGGCAATACCGCCTGCGCGGTATCTTGCAACGCCTGCCTGGCAGAAAATACCGCCAATTGTTCAAAGGCAGTTAATGATTGTTCCCCTTTAGTCTGCGCATGTATGGCTTGCCATTGCGCGGCATTTATCTTAGATGCCCAATAGCTATTGCCATTTAATAAATCATCATTATGCTGCTGTACGCCTCTCCTACCATTGCATGCAGCCTTCCAGTGGGAAGCAGTATCCACCCCTAAAGAAGAGATAACATTTGTGGCAATAGCGTAAACAGGTATCATTTGTCTTGCAGCCATTTTTTCTTCCAGTCTATCATAAACCCGGGGAGAGTCCACATCAGTTCCAGTGTTTCCTTATGCATAAATACCTGCACAGAACTGCCTGTGGCCACTTTCTCATTGTTATCAACATCATAGATCGCATAATGAAAGAGCAGCTTGGCAGCGGCACAATCCTCATAAGTCGTTTCCAGTCTTATACGATGTCCGTAGCGTAGTATCCTTTTATAATCGCAATTGATCTTTACGATAGGCACAACAATATCACTGCGGTAAAAGTCAAGATATCGTAAGCCATAAGCATTGCCGAATGCTTCACGGCCATCTTCAAAATAGCGGATGAAATGCCCATGCCACACTATGCCGAGCGGGTCTGCTTCACTAAACTTTACTTCTAACTCTGTACTATGGGTTAATTTCTTTCGCAAAATGTAATTGTCAGTTATTTCCAGTCGTTCCAGTCATCTTTAACGTCCTTTATTACGTTAAAGAAACTCTTCGCCCAATAGTTACGGAAACCAAAGCCACCTGACTTGCCTTCCATGTGTTTCGTCAGCAGCACAGTTTTCGATTTCATATCCACAAAAGTAACCCACATAGATGCGCGTTCCTTTCCCTTACTCATTCCCTCTACAAAGAACATCATACCAATACCGTTCTTCCCCTGGAAATCATATTTCTTCACCAATCCCGCAACCTTCTGCTCGTCCAATGTCTGGTACAGGTTACCGTCGCTTTCAAAGAAGTTGCCTTTCAGGCTATTGTTAGCTTTTTCTGTGACATCTATAGCATAGGTCACCTCAGTACGGTGCACAGCATCAGCAAGTTTATATCGATCCTTCTCCTTTTCTATCAGTTCATTCCATCCCGGGAAATATTTATCCCGCATCTGGCTGTTGGTTATTTCACCGGCATCTTTCCACTGCGTAGCGTCACCAATAAAATGCAGTTGAGAAAAATCAAGACCTAACCAGGTTATCGTACTGCTTTCATCAAAAAGGCCGGACTTCTGTGCTATTGACTGAACAGAAAGCAAAGCACAGCATAAAAGAAACAATAGCTTTTTCATATGTTTTTGATTTTATGATCCCTGTAAAAATATCTTCAATTCACAGTTCGCTATTTCTTTATCATGGTGAAATACCCTGCCCTGTACAATATGCACATTCATCACCTGTGTTACAAAGCTAACTTCGGTTATGATGTCATCCCCTACCTTAGGCATTGCCATTATATTAAGGTTTTTCAATGCCCCTATAAAGCCTATGGGTGCAGGCTTTCCCTCCTGTTGTGTTTTGTAGCCTGTACCAGCCGCTGCTGTCTGCGCCATATTCTCTACAAGTCCGGGCTCTGTAAAATACCCATCGTTTACAAACAGGTGCCCTTCTCGTACATGAAACTGCGTGCGCGATACTTTATCATCAGCATGAAGAATGCTGTCGATCATTACGAAAGGTGCACGCTGGGGTATGTATTGTGTAATGGTATTTTCTGTTACAATCATTTTTTCCAAAAGTCGAAATAATTAAACCATTGTTCCGGGTATTGCTTCAGTTTTTTTTCGAGCAATTCCACATAGTCGTCCAACATCTGTTCCATGCCAGTTGTTCCCCTGCCCTCGTACACCCTACCCGGGAATGCGCAAAAATGGTAGTGAAAATTAGTTTCTTTAAAGGCAAAAACAAAGCATACCGGCGCCTTTAATTTGGAAGCCAATATAAACGGGCCCGCCGGGAATAGCGCATTTTCTCCTAAAAACTCATGTTCCATCGTTCTGTTGCCAGGGCGGTAACGGTCTGCATGCAGACAGATCAATTCATTCCGGTTCAGCGCAGCAGACATCTCGTAAATGTGGGACTGGTCTTCCCTGATGTAAATAATATTAAATGAGCGTTTGCTGTCAAACTGCTCCATATATGCCTTCACCTGCTCCCCTTCTCCATCATACATCACTATATTAATGGTGGTTTCCACCATTTTCAGCAAGTGCCCTGCCACTTCCCAGTTGCCAAGATGTGCACTTACTAACACACCACCTTTACCATTTTTTACAAGCTGAAAAATATGCTCAACGCCATCGTTCTCAAAAGTGAGGGGCGTTTTCATTCCCGACAACACTGCTATTTTGTCTACCAGCGTTTGGCCAAAGATCACCAGGTTTTTCTTAATAAGCTTTGCTGTAGTTGTTTTGTCAAAGCCCATCCGCTGCTCATACAAATATTGCAGGGGACGTGTTGCATTCTTTGCGAATAAACGATAATAAAGAGTCACAAAATGCAGCAAAGCATAGGCAGGCTTCAGGCCACCTGCTTTGAATAACCCAACAAATATCCTGTAACCTAAGGGTGTACCTTTAGAACGTCCCTGCCATGACGGTGTATCAGGCATTAGCTGCTTGCAAACGATTGGAAACGTAGTCGTAAAAATCCTTGATAGTCACCATTTGCTGAAAATCTTCCGGCTTTACCTTAAAGCCAAAGTTCTGTTCAATGACCACTACAAGGTCTATGTAATCGAGGCTGTCCAGGTCTAGGGTTTCTTTCAGGTTAGCATCAGGCGTTATAGCGTCAGCATCCACTTCAAAATCCTCAACCATAAAATTCTTTATCCGCGCAATAATTTCCTGTTGTTCCATCTGATGTAAAAACGTTGGGGCGTTTACGTTTTTGTTATATAATAAAAAGCAGCGCTTATAGCTGTGCTGTTTGCGCTGCAAATTTAATAAAACCCTTTGGCATTCACACGATAACCAAGTACAATTCTAGAAATGTACGTCCAGTATGCTGTTCAGCGGGATGTTCATACCGCCTTTTATTTGAATATACTTATCCGTGACTGACCAAACCGTGGTGCTGATACTGCGTGCACCTTGTGTTGTTTCAAATGTTATGTGCGTTTTACTTTTAAACTCGTTCCCCAAACGGGTTGCATATTGCAGGTCTTTTTGCCATTGTGCTGTGTTGTCCACAAAGGCGGGGACGATCTTGTACAAAGGAACTTCTTCCTTTGCTATTAGCGTTGCCATCATATCACTTAATTCTTTTAACTAAATTTACAGGTTTTAAATAAAAAAGCACATTAAATTTTAATCTGCCTTTAATATCACCTCAGATCCAATGGCACAGTAACCATAAAACTGAAATTTCGCCCTACGTTAAAGATGCCTTGCCTGCCTGTTATATTATTAATATCAGCATATTTCAACCGGCTTAGGTGGTCTTGATAGGCAATATCGGTAAGGTTTTGGGCTGAAATGGCGATACTGCACCATGTTTTCTGTCCTTTATTTACAAGATCGAAACCGAGCCCGGCGTTCAGCAGTGTATAGCCTGCGGTTGGCGCTTCCGTTTTATAGGCTGTATAGACATTGTTTTGGTCAAAAACCACATTGAGCCCCAGCTTGGCATAACCGTTTTTAAGCCATTTGGCCACCGACCTTTTTTGTGCCTTTAGCTCTATCAACCAGCGCGCAGGCGGTATAAAGGGCAGGTTACGTGTGCTATCCGTGCCATTAAAGATGACACCCCGAACATAGGAAAAAGTATTTTCCAGGTGCAGCCAGTCGAAAGGATGCGGGTGGAAGTCAATGAACAGTTCCCCGCCATATAACCCTGCATTTGTTTGGCGGTAGACAAATGCCCCGAACGCTTCAGGATCATGTTGCGCAGGAATGGAATCACTACCATTTGCGCCTAACAATTTTTGCAGGTAAATGTAGTTAGCGATGTAGTTATAGAACACCGAAGCATTGATGGCAATGTGGTTTCCGTCCAGCCCCATACCCAGGTCTGCCTGGTAACTGCTTTCCGGTTTTAGACCCGAATTGCCATATTCATACCGTATTGTGCCTTCATGAACGCCATTGGCAGAGAGTTCAGCAGCATTAGGCGCCCGAAAGCCGCTTGCCAGGTTACATTTAAAGCTTACGCGTTTGGATAAGGAATAGCTAGCCCCCAGGCTGCCTACAAAATTGGAAAAGCTGCGGTCGAAAGCTGTGAATTGCTGATCCCCCCCTGGTTGCATTGTACCTGTTTTTACCCCCGCAGAATCAACGTATAGGGATTGAACAGACAATGTTCTGTAGTTATATCTTGCCCCGCCCGATACTTCCCATTTCTTCCAGTCTTTTTTAGCTACAGCGTATATGCCGGCATCAAACAGGCTGTAGTCCGGTATTAAGAATTCAATCCCTTTGTTAGTGTTATGCTGCTGCATGCCGTTAATGCCCGAAGTGACTTGCCAGCCATTCCATACCGGAAAGAAATATTTCACGTCATAGTTGAATGTGCCGAGCTGAAAAAACAATCCCGGATCGTCAGGGCTCAATACATCGGCAAATTCTTTGCGCAGGTTTTGCTGGTAACCTAATATAAGCCCTATGCGGCTGCCATTGCTTAAATAGACGTTATTGTTCCAGACCAGTTTGCGGTGCTCTATGTGTTGTGCAGGCAAGGCCCTTGAGTATGATCTGCCGTCCGCTTCAGTAACGATATCATCCTCAATATTGCCGTTATGGTTTACCTCCTTCACAAATTTTCCGGTTGTGCTATCCCTTTCCCCTTCCGCCAAACCTAATGTTTGTCCGAAAGATGTAAATGACAAACGCGAATAGCCCCATTTTTTATCCATACCGATGGTAGCCCCATAGTTCACATTGTGGAACCGTGTATTGAATACATACCCATCATACGCATTATGGTAGTCATGCGCTTGTTTTCCTGTGCCGTACACATTCCAGCTATATCCTTTGATGTTCCCTGCAACATCTGCATGCAACGCACCTAACCCGGCATTGGTCTGGTAATTAGCAATTACGTTCCCTGCTATCTTCCCTACCGGCAGCGGCTCATCGGAAACAATGTTGATGATACCTGCAAGAGCATCGGATCCGTAGGCTAATGACGCAGGCCCTTTTAGCACTTCTACTCGCGTTACATTATAGTCATCTATCTCAATACCATGCTCATCGCCCCACTGTTGCCCTTCCTGCCTGATGCCATCATTCAGCGTAATAACACGGTTCGAACTTAAGCCGCGTATCACGGGTTTTGATATGGCAGGCCCGGTGCTTACCTGGCTTACACCTGGCAGCTTAGCTACCGCATCTATGATATTGCTAAAGGCATTTTCCTGCAGTTCCTTCATGCGTATACTTTGTATCGGTGTAACACTTCGGCGTTCTTCCGTAGCAAGACTGGTGCCCGTTATCACCACTTCATTCTTCTCTATGATGCTTTCAAATAGCTTGAAGTCCTGTTTTTCATCGCCCTCAATAGTTACATTTTGGGTTATGGTAGTAAAACCCAGCATCTTTACCTGGACTAAAAATTTACCTTTAGGCAAATTCGATAAAATGTACCGGCCCTGTTCATCAGTTACGGTGCCTATTTTCAGATCTGGAATGGCGACGGTGACACCTATTAACGGACTACCTTTATCATCCATGACCGTTCCCTGCAAACCAGCCGCCAACAGAAGTTTCGGGAGCATGGTGAATACCCATATTATTATGAATTGCGAATAACGCATTGCTTATTCATTATTTAATCATGAAAAATACCTGCACTATGGTGCAGTAATAAAAGACCAAATGATCAAACAACAGGCGGGCCGCGCAGGTAAGGAGTATGCAACGCAGTAGTTGCAAAACAAACTACGATTGTCGCATTATATTCAGGGTAAAATATAGGTTTATGTAAATTAAGGTGAACCGCGTTACCATTATTTACAAACAGCGGTAAAGCATAACTTAAGAAAGTACAGTGGTGGTGCTGTAACTCTATGGCCAGGCCGTCATGCGGCGTATGAATGGCATCAACAGTGTCGGTATGGTTAGCGAACAGGTGTATGAACTCCTTGGGCGTGCTGCCAAAAAACAGCACTACCGCCAGCCAAACCGAGAGGATAATATGGACTACTCTTTTCAGCAAGAGAATATAAATATACTACTATTCCTTAGCAGCAGCTTTTTCGGTCGTACGTCTCTTGTAGGAATACCTACGCCAATTCACATCAAAACCAAAAGTGCCTACTACCATGCCAAACCAGAAATGATGGCTGATATGTCCGCCATCTCCTACCGTAAGAGCATTCAGGTAATTGGCGAATCCGCCTTTACCTGTTGCCTCAAAAAAGAAATTCCTGAAGGCGTAGAGCCTGAGGCCCCCTTCCAATGCAGCAATATAGCCGGCCACATGATATTTATTATCCAGTTCCTTACCGAATAAAAGAATGTCTGACTTCGGCACTACTATGCCCGCACCTGCTTTCCAAATAACCGTAGCGCGCGTAAAATCTTTTTTAGAGCGCAGCAATTCATGCTGGCCTACGTAATTGATGAAATAGAAATTAGCACCGTTCGTATGTTCGAAGTGATAATAATGGGGATCTAATATGGTATCATCTGAATTAAACGGGGTTCCCCTTACCTGACCGCTAACTGCTATCCGCTGGCTATCAACAATCACATATTTGGCATGGTCGAAATTGATCTCTATTGCATGTGTATGTTTCTTATTCAGGTAAAAACCTATGCGGTAAACATTCTGCGGTATAGTGACATCAATAGGGTGTTTGTAGAACGCTTCAAAATTAGGCTGATCTTTTGCTACGGCTTTGTGTATGACAAAATCGTACTCGCTGCCGTTCTTAAAATGGAGATCGCTTTTAGAATACTTGTCGCGGTTATATCCCCATTGAAAATACATCCCGGTGAACAGTGGTTTTTCCAGTTTAAACTTTGCCTCGGTCTTTATGGCTGTAAATGCCAGAAGCAGCATCAGCATTCTGCGCATATAAGTAGTTTTCGATAACACGGCGCAAAACTAATAGAAAAACCAATGTAAACTGCTGAATTACATGCGTTCTACAATACCGGCTATGCCCTGCCCGCCACCTACGCAGGCAGTTACCATTCCATATTTCTTATTTAGCCTTTCCATGTCATGCAGTACCTGTATTGTAAGTTTCGCCCCACTGCAACCTAAAGGGTGACCTAATGCTATAGCGCCGCCGTTAATATTCACGATGTCGGGGTTCATACCCAGCTCACGTATCACCGCCAGCGACTGGGAGGCAAATGCTTCGTTCAGTTCTACCAAGTCTATTTTGTCCAGCGTCATATCTGCCTGTTTCAGCACTTTTGGCACTGCAGCCACAGGGCCAATCCCCATAATTCGTGGATCCACCCCGGCGCTGGCACAGGCCACGAGTCGCGCCCAGGGTTTCAATCCCAGGCTGTTCATCAGTTTCCAGCTCATCACGATAACGAAGGCTGCACCATCTGAAGTTTGGGAAGAGTTGCCGGCAGTTACCGAACCACCTTGTGCAAACACCGCAGGTAGTTTGGCTAATGCAGGCATTGAAGTATCTGCGCGTGGACCTTCATCGGTATCTAATATCGTTTCCTTTTCTGCCCTCTTGTTCACGGCATCCAGGTACACCTCCTTCACTTTTACCGACAATATACCTTTCTTGAAATAGCCTTCTTTTATAGCGTTGATCGCTTTCTGGTGCGAGTTATAGGCGAATGCATCCTGGTCTTCGCGGGAAATATTATAGTCTCTAGCCACCTGCTCTGCGGTCAGCCCCATGCTCAGGTAATAATCCCCATTCTCTTTTACCAGTTCATAGTTAGGCATTGTGCGCCAGCCGGCAGTAGGCACCAGGCTCATGCTTTCCGTGCCGCCTGCTATAATGCAGTCAGCCATGCCCGTCCTTATCTTAGCCGTAGCAATGGCAATGGTTTCCAGTCCGGATGCGCAGTACCGGTTTACCGTAACACCCGGGGCCCATTCGCCGATGGCTTTATTGGCTATAATGCGACCTACCTGCAGCCCCTGCTCAGCTTCAGGCACGGCATTACCTACTATCACATCATCTACCAACCGGACATCCAATTGTGGTACGCTGGCCATTAACCCTTTTATTACATCTACCGCCAGGTCATCCGGACGGTAAAAACGTAGTGCTCCTCTCTTTGCTTTGCCAACCGCAGTGCGGTATCCTGCTATTATGTATGCTTCCTGCATATGGTTAATTCAAAAATTAAAAATTCAAAAAACGCTGGTTGAAGTTACTGATTATTGTTCTCATTTACTGTTAGCCTTTATAACCGAAGCTTATGGTGGCATTGCTTTTATAGCCTTACAGGGCGCGCATACAATGCGTAACTTTGTGATATGAATGGCAAGAAAACGGTGATATTAGGCGCATCCGAAAACCCCATCCGGTATAGCTACCTGGCACTGAACAGGCTACGCGCACATGGGCATCCCGTAGTAGCCATTGGTAAGCGCGGAGGACAGGTAGGCGATACAAAGATCACCCAAGAGCATCCTGAAATGGATGATGTAGACACCATCACACTATACCTGAACCCTACCAATCAAAAACCTTATTATGATTACATCCTTTCGCTAAAACCTAAACGCGTGATCTTTAACCCCGGAACTGAAAACCCGGAACTGGAACGCATGATAGAAGGTCAGGGCGGCGATGCGATGGAGGCATGTACTTTGGTGTTGCTGAGTACAGGGCAATATTGACCGCTGATTTTTATTTGATTAATCGATTTCGCTGAAAGTTTTTTTATGATGCTTTCGTGGCAATAATTTTTGCTATTTATTGTAATTTGGTAGTGGAATGAAATCCACAAAACCCATACAAATCAACATACCTAACCCTTGCTCAGAGGATTGGAGTAAAATGGGCCCTACCGAAAAAGGGCGCTTTTGCAGCCATTGCCAAAAATCTGTGATAGACTTCACAAAGTTTAGTGATAAAGCCATCTTCGAATATATCACACAGTATAAGAGAAAGCATATCTGTGGCAGGTTTTATGACACTCAGCTTAATAGGCCGATCAATATTCCGCCACAACCCAACAGCCGCCTATATAGATATTTTATTGGGTTGGGATTAACGTTGGTATTTGCGCAGTTACCTAATAGCGCAACTTATGCAAAGACGCCACACAATTTCGAGACTTTGATTGTTAATAATTTGGATGATACCACGAAAAATCTACGGAACAGCACTGAGAATAATCCTCCATTATTTTCTGAGAATAATACACCAGGTACTGACCGTAAAAAACCCGACCCGATAGTTTATATAATCGATGGTGTGAGAGTGACTAATTTAGATCGGGTTAATATTGTTATGGGAGCTTTGGCTGAAGCTCCTGAAACTCCCGAATACGGGACACCGGCTAGCAGGAGTGGTTCTATAGATGAACCTCAACCACCATTATTTCCAACGGAAAAACTAAATCGATTCAATCGTCGGTAAGAACTGATATGCCCCCAAACCCATTATTTGAAGTATTTTTATGTCGTCAATAATAGCGAACGAGCGTAGTTGAACATCATAGTCTAAATAAAAGGTTATGGAAGAAAAGTATCCACAATTGACCGAAAGGATCCAATCCACATTTATTGATACTATTTTGATCATCATCCTGATGTTTGTTTTTACCAGCATTTCGGACAAGTTTGAAAATATGCCGGATGTTGTGAAAATGGCCATGTATGCCTGCATTATTTTGTATGAACCGATCTGCATGGCGTTTGGCTGTACACTTGGAAACTATATTAAGGGGATAAGGGTTAGAAAAGAGTCAGATACAACAAAGCACATCAGTATCCTACAGGCGATCATCAGGTACCCTGTTAAAGTGCTTTTGGGCTGGGTTTCATTTTTGACCATTAACGGGAATTCAAGAAAAAGGGCAATCCACGACTTCGCTTCCGGCAGCGTGATGATAAAGCTGTAAATAAAAAATATCGAACTTAGAAACCATAATAAGACTTTAAGAACATACAATAAAAAACACACATGGAATTCAATCCCACAAACACTATTGTTCAACTATGCCTGCAAGGGATGGCGATGGAGGAAAGAGGCAAGCCTATAGAGGCAAGCCTGCTATTTCTGCAAGCATGGAACGAAGCGACCAACGAGTTCGAAAAATTCATTGCTGCCTATTATGTGGCGCGGCGTCAGGACAATGCTATGGACAAACTGAAATGGTACGAAACAGCTTTGCAGCTTGCCCAAAGCATTAATAACGATGCTGTTCACAGCGCTTTTACCGGCCTGTATATGAACATAGCCCAATGCTATGAGGAACTTGGCGACACTGACAATGCAAAAAAGTATCATGACATAGCAACATCATTCACTCACCAACCGGCTGACAAGGGGCCTTTTTATCATGGCACGAGGGCAGACCTGCAAGTGGGTGATCTGCTGACAGCAGGACGGGAATCGAACTACAAGGCTGAATTTATGATGAACCATATCTACTTCACTGCCCTGGCTAATGGCGCAGGGCTTGCGGCTGCACTGGCCAAAGGCGAAGGACGCGAGCGTGTGTATATAGTAGAACCGACAGGCAGTTTTGAAGATGACCCGAACGTCACGAACAAAAAATTCCCCGGCAACCCCACCCGCTCCTACCGGACCGATGCACCATTAAAGATCATTGGCGAAGCAGCAGACTGGGCAAGACAAACACCTGAAGACATACAAAAATGGCGGGACAGGCTGGCTAATAATACGGGGGAGATCATAAATTAGGCCCCGTTTCTATTGTTTAGGCAATTGATGTTCAATACCAGAGTGTTACCCTAAGTTAGCACAGACAGGCAGACAAGTTTTTAGTGGCAGCGTTTGAAGAGAATTTGAAGAAATTAAATCACAGAATGTTAAACTTAAATCAGATAACCGTTCCTGTTTCGGATGTAGCGCGTTCCATAAGATTCTATGAAATGCTGGGATTACAATTAATTGTAAGCACCCCACCCCGCTATGCAAGGTTTGAATGCCTGGATGGCGATGCCACATTTTCGCTGCACCGGGCGGAAAAACCGGTATCAAATGAGCATGGCATATGGGTATATTTTGAAGTACAGGAATTGGACAGCTATATAAACCGGCTGATAGAGCAAGGCATAACGATAGATGAAATGCCTGAGGACAAGCCGTGGCTATGGCGGGAAGCAAGGCTGAAAGACCCTGACAATAACCAGCTCATTCTATATTTTGCCGGCCACAACCGCAAAAATCCACCCTGGAGGATATGAAGGTGAGCGCAACCAGCGTATTTATTCATCAACTCACCGTTTCACGCGTGGCCTCTACCCCGTCCTTTATGGCCTCTTCCAGCACGTCAAGGTTTATGTCCTTAATTGTTTTAAACTTGATGCAATACCCCGTAACGCTGGCCTTGCCCAGTTTTTTTCCATAGTTCTGGGCCAGGTAGGTCTTATCCTTAAGGCCAAGGATATAGACAGAGATACCAGTTGTGTTTGCGCTTAAACCAACCTGGAAAAACTCACGGCTTGTTCCGTTGGCATATTTTATGGTGTATGCCCCATATCCTATGTTTGGGTTGCTCATGATTTTGCCCTCTTCGTTTTTACCATCTTCAAACCATTGTTTGCATCCAGGCAATGCCTGCAGTATACGCTGATGCAGCTCTTGCATTTCACTACGTTTGAGCTCAGGCTGGCTGGCTATATATTCCTTGATCTGTTTTTGTACGTTCATTGTAACTGCGGCTTGTTTCCTTTCAAATATCGTTAAATATATGATCGAATTTCGTTAATATTATTGTTCAAGCACAGCGTGAATAACGCTTCATTATCTAAAGACAATAAAAAATTACTAGACAAAATAAAACATAGAACCAGATGAGAAAAATAATATCGTTTATGCACCTATCCCTAGATGGCTTTGTAGCAGGACCTAACGGAGAAATGAACTGGATAAAAGTGGACGAAGAAATTTTTGACCACGTGGGCAAACGCATCGCCGAGACAGACGCTGCACTATACGGACGGAAAACCTACGAGATGATGGAAGGTTACTGGCCTACAGCCGGAGACGCACCCGATGCCAGCAAACACGACAGGGACCATTCCGCATGGTATAAAAAAGCACACAAAATTGTACTATCCAAAACAATGAAGGACGTAGACCCACCAAACACCACCATTATCAGTGACAGCCTTGCCGACAGGATAAACGAAATAAAAAAACAGCCCGGCAGCGAGATAGCCCTATTTGGCAGCCCAACAGCAACGCATGCACTAATGCAACAGGGCTTAATTGACGGCTACTGGCTATTTGTAAATCCCATCATCCTGGGGCAAGGCATTCCATTGTTCACAAACATCAAGGAACAAACCAAACTGAAACTGGTGACCACCCGATCATTTGCCAGTGGGGTAACAGAACTGAGTTATGTAGTGGAGCGATAAGTTATTCCACTGATCGCACCCGGCCCCTTACTGAGCCTATTCCATTTTAAAATCAACCAGTCTTATAAAATTTCTTAACATAAATTTGGTTTACATAATAAACTAGTTTATATTTGAGATATATTTACAAACCACACAATTATGGAAAATACAAATCAGGAAAATTTAGACCTCATCGCACAGATGATAAAAACCGCACAGAGACGCTTTTACGACGACAGTCCCTACTACATACTCTGGGGGTTCGCCGTCTTTTTTGCCAGTCTGCTGCAATTCTTTTTAGTAACCAGGCAGAGCGATAACAACGGCATTGGCTGGCTCATTTTTATACCTGCAGCCATCATTGGCCAATTCATTATTGTAGCCAAGCAAAAAAAGAAAGAACAGGTAAAATCCCATGTTGAATCGGTATTGGTGTATATGTGGATCGCATTCGGCATTTCCCTGTTCATCATCCTTTTCTTCGCAGAGAAAATTGGCCCCGGCACCTTCCCGGTTGTCTTATGCCTCTACGCGCTAAGCACGTTCGTATCTGGCGGGGCATTTAAAATAAAAGCATTTTTATTTGGCTCTATATGCTGCTGGATACTGGCTATCGTTGGTTTTTTTGTTGACTTCCAGGTACAGTTGCTTCTATTGGCAGCAGGGGTACTGGCGGCATTCATCATTCCTGGCATTATCTTGCGCAGCAGCGAAAAAGCAGCATAAACACTAACCCATCGCCCCTATGTTCAAAGACTTAGATCCGTTATTACATTCACAGTTGCGGCTGGCTATCATTTCGCTGCTGCTGTCGGTAGAGGAAGCAGAATTTTCCTTTATCAAAGAGAAGACGAACGCCACTGCAGGCAACATCAGTGTGCAGCTAGACAAACTGCAGGAAGCAGGCTACATCAAGATCGAAAAAACATTTAAGGGAAAATATCCGCTCACCAAATGCTCCATCACTAAAAAAGGCATCAAGGCTTTTGAAGAATATGTAAAGACCATACAGCAATATATACAGCCCGGTAAGTAAAATTGAATATACAAATTGAAAACAAAGCGCTGTGCGAAAGGATTGGCTTGCCTTTGACGCAACCGCCCCCTTTTTTTGACGCTTTCCTACCCTATCTATTTTCTGGTGAAGCAGTAGTTTTGGGTTATAAAAAAACAGATCTATGGCAGTTATTAATCCTCATGTTAACTTCAACGGCAATGCCGAAGAAGCATTTACGTTTTACCAATCGGTATTTGGCGGGGCGTTTTCAAAGATCATCCGCTTTAAGGACATTGCGGGCCCTGAAATGCCTATATCAGAAAAGGAAGAAAATAAGATCATGCACATTGCATTGCCGATAGGGAAGTGTAATGAACTGATGGGAAATGATGTGCCCGAATTTATGGGAAAAGTGAACGAACAGGAGAACAGGAGCAAGATCGTTATAAATGCAGAAAGCAGGGAGGAAGCCGACAAATTATTTAACGGACTTTCGGCAGGCGGAGCAGTAGAAGTACCCATAGCAGACAGCCCGTGGGGCACTTATTTCGGCATGTTCCGCGACAAATATGGCATTGAATGGATGATTGACTTTGACCCGCAGGCTGCACACAATTAAACTAAAAATTTGCGCAAGTGTTTTTGTGACTTGACTAAAGCAAGTCTTTTCGACTTGCAGAGCATGAAAAAGCCCCGCAAAAGCGGGGCTTCGCCAATCCTTATTGGATAGGCTAAATCATTTTTTTAGTTGACTTAATAAATATTCCCTGGTCAACACTTTCCCGTTTAATATTGTAGCATCTACCTTCCTCAGGTTACTGATGTTTTCCAACGGGTTTGCTGAAAGCAATACCATATCTGCGTGCTTCCCTTCAGTTATGGTGCCGCTCTTATCAAGCGTACCTAAACAATCGGCAGCGTTGTATGTTGCACATTCAATGGCATCCATTGGTGAAATACCCGCCTTGGTAAAAAGTTCCATCTCATCTATATAGCTAAAGCCCGGTACAAAGAATTCACCATCTGCCGGACTTATAAGCAGCTTTACTCCCTTTGCCTGCAGCCGTGGTAAGACTGCCATGCATATAGATACATTTGCGCTATCCCGCAATACACTTTTTGCAAACGCTACCGGATTTCTTTTGTATGCGGCTAAACTATTTTCATAGAAATCTTTTTCATTAGTATCCAGTACACCTGCCTTCAAAAATTCTTTGCCCGCAAAGTTTAGTCTTGCAGCAGATGATGTCTGGCTTAGGTCCATCATGTAAAACCGTACATCGGGACAATAGTAAACCCCTTTCTGTACCATTTTATCTATTGTTTCCCAAAACAGCACCGTGTCTTTTTGATAAAGGCTCACAAGGGGAGATATATGTTCGATGGTATATTGACCGGTTGCGACTGCTTTCGCCAAATCGTTGGACGGGGCATGCCCTACAGCTTTAATATGTAGTGAAGCTGCTATGGACATGAAAGTATCGTATTGCTTCACATCCGGCAACCAGACATATTTTGCAAAGTCATACCCTTGCTGCCGGAACTTAATAAATGAATCCCTGCACATTGTTGCCGAGAAATGGGAATTATTGTCATCGTCCATAAAGAAGAACGGAGGATAGGAGATATAGGTATTACAGCCTAGCATAAGTCCTTTCCTTATACTATCCCTAACAATAAGATCATTTGGCTTGCCGCGCATCTGTCTTACTGTTGTTACGCCATTCAGCAGGTTGCACAGGTAATATTCCCTGTATTGCATGGGAGATCGCTGGTAGGGTAAATGCGCATGCATATCAGCCATACCGGGTATCAAATATTTGCCTGCACCATGCACTACTTCGTACCCTTTGTCTTTACCAGCTGTAGCGGGCCTTATTTTTTTTATCTTCCCTTTCTCTATAAACACATCCTGGTGTTGCAATACACCCGGCCTGTCGGGGCTAATAATATTTACATCTTTTATTACTGTCTTTGCCGGCGAAGGTAACTGTGCCGACAGCGTATTGGTGACAAGAAAACTAAATAGTAAAATATAAAGAAACTGCTTCATATGATTATGTAATTGTGGTTAAAAGTAGTAAACGTGGCGGGAGGATAATTGTAAAATATTGCAGCTATATTGGTTATATCTCACACATTGGCGCAAGTGTTTTGTGGCTTGATTAAAGCAAGTCTTTCCGACTTGCGGAGGCATAGAAAAGCCCCGCTTCGCGGGGCTTTGTGATCCTCTTTGGACGTTTATCGAACCGGGTTATAGATGGATTACGGATGCTTGCTGCATAATATGTTGGGTTTCAATGTGCCATCCTAGCAAACTTCCACTTACTTGTATTAACTAAAAACACCATGCAGTAAAACGTAATGGAGGTTTTTTTTGCCGGGGTACGTTTTTTGAACCAATTATTGATTTAAAATATTTTACAATGTAGCTCTATGGTGCTCTAAGAATTTTATCATTAATTGATTGAATAATAGTGTGTGCTGTTGCATCATTTTTTTTCATTAGTGACACAACTAAACTCAAGTAACTTTCTTTGTTTCTAACTCCTGTTAATTCACAAACTCTCGACCGTGGAATCAGTGCATTCTTCAAGTTGAACAATCTTAAAACACCTTCATAATCCTGTGTTGCAATTACGTTATCAAAAGTCTGTCTAATTGTATCGTAAACTTGTTGCTTATCAATCGTAGCCCAGCTTGTATCTATAGCTGGTATAGCTTCTTGAATTGTTTGTTCTCTAAAATTAACGAGCTCTGCAAACTTTTTTGACAAGACGTGCTTATAGTGCAATATAATCTGAGCTTCCAGTTGCGCTGTGAAAAAGGCAATGAGATTATTCCTAACCTCTGTAAATACAGCATTGGGATCTGCATGCATATGTATTGCAACTGTCCTTACAATCGGCTCGAGTAGCAATAAATTTTCTGCTTCTGCAACATCTAATACTCGAATGTTTCTTTCATTCAACCTTTGTACTTCATCATCTAATCTCCTATCGCGATCAATAATTCCAAATGAAGTAATATGATGAAATCCATTGAGGTCATTAAATGCTTTTACAGAATTGATTACTTTTTCACAGCCTCCTAATGGTTTAATGGTATAATTAGGAAATACTTGCTCATATAGCTTATAATCTATGCTACTTTCATCGCCTTCTAAAAATATAACTTCTCTACGGCTGCCAAGAATTTCGAGATATAGTTGTTCTGGCATTGGCATTACTTCATCCAGAATTTCATAGTCCCAAATATTGTTACCTGCATAAGACTTAGCCCAGACTTTCTTGGCATTTTGCCTGCTGAATGCAAAATCTATATCATGAGTTAGGTAAACAAAAGCGCAATCGGGTCTTTCATTTTCAATCAAGTCGAATAGCTTTTTGACCAATGACTTGTGAATATGCATTTCCGGCTCGTCAATTATTATTATACAATCATTTGGAGCACATATCACTTCACCTATTAAATAAAATATCACCCTCTCTCCATCGCTTAATTCAGATGCATTATAGGTATTTTGTTCACCTACTGGTTGTGCTTCTATAATTCCTGCTTTCTTTATTAAAGTTCTGTGAGGAAGTATTTCTTGCCATATTTCTTGTATTCTGTCCAGTTTGGTTGTAGGCTTTTCAATTCTACCCTCTTTATATGCTAAAGAGTCCTCAAATTCCTCTGTATGGAGCAAAACCATTAGTTTTTCATAGTCATTAAGCAAATAAGTACTCCACTTACCCCCCCATCTATGGCTTATCTTTTGAGCAGATTGAGTATTTGCATCATAGTGTGAATGATAGTTACCATATAAGAACTCACTTTGTGCTCTTTCTCTAGATTTAGGACTAACCTCTTGAGGCATCGAAAGAGATTTTTGTGCTGAAATTCTATGCGCCTGTCTATTATATTGTTCTTCGATCCGAGAACCAAATCTTGTTTTACCAGACCCATTAGCCCCAATGACGACGAGCTGGCCGATTTCTATTGTAGTAGGTTGCTGTTCGTTAAGCTTGGGAGGTAATTGTATATTCATATTTAGTCAATGTAAACATCTAAAATTATAGATATTATATTGTCAATCATACTAAATACAATAAAAAAGAAATTATCGCCTTTCTGCTACTACAAATGCTATAGAATGTGAAGTGGAATGTGTTATGCTTACGTGTTGAAGAAAATGCTTATCGAACCACGCATATTAATCAGGCTGTAGTCATGATATGCACTTTGGAAGCGGCTTTGAAAGGGTATAAAAAAGGACAGACCAGCGATTTAGCCAGTCTGTCCAAAGAAGTGATCCGGATTGGATTCGAGAAAGGTTCTGAAATCCTATCCAGTTGCGGACTTTATAATTTTGTCGATCAAATTGTCGATTAATTTCAAAAAACTGACGGAAAAGTAACCACCCTTACATAACGTTACTTATCGTTACAAAGTTAATAACTATTACTGCGATTTGAAAATTTTCAATACCACTACCTAGTTATGTTAATTACAAATACAATGAACATGTAGTAACTTAAAAACAATTAACATGTAACCTGTGTAAAATGAAAAAAAAAGGCGAATACATAAGACAATAATAGTATTGGAAATCATTTCGTTTTTCATGGTGACACTTGACCTCTATGGTCGCCAGAGATTAAATGCGCTGTCTGCTAAATTTACGTCATTTCACAATTCACATCCTTATGATATAACAAGCTTTATACGCGCAATGATGCTGAATCGGATCTTCAACGGAGTTGTGTTTATTCTTTTCATTTTGACTTTGTATTTTGGTCTCAAAGCAAAGAACTCGATCTTAAAAATTCGTCACTGGTCTTTTATTCCATTTGCATTCTTAATGTCACCTTTTTTCTTTATAATTTGGGTGACATTCTTTGCTATAATGCTTAATCTGTTCAATATGACCTTCGTGGTAAGTAGTTTTTTGAACAAATTTACCGCTGAGGGCTCTCTTTTAATAGTGGGAACTATACTGTTTTTAGTAAGCAGATTGCTTGCCTATTCTAATATAGACAACGAGGAGTAAAAGATTTTAGCACCTTCTAATTGTATCAAATATTCGATTTGACTGGACTTTAATTAAAGACACATAAAAGTTTGAATTGTCGGGAGTGATGAGGTCAGTGAGCAGAAATTATATATTTTTTTCTACTTTGGAAAGCAAATTCAAATTGTAATTCCATTTTAAAAAAACACATCATGATATCTTTTCCTGAATATCCTCATTCAGTTTATCGTTTTCGTCCTTACACACCACTTTCTTTAAAAGAACTTCAATATGGAGAGATATTTTTTGTGTCAAATGATGAACTAAATGACCCTTATGACACAAAAAATCCTCATTTATTTGAAGGCAATAAAGATTTCTACGAAAGATTAATAACTAATTTACTTTATCCCGCGTCTGATGCTTTAAAGTTGGACTTTGCGAAATTGGTCAAACTAGATGAAATTGCTAATTATTTAGGTAAGGAAGACAGATTGCAAGATGAACTAATACAACTAATAGGGTCAGACGAATTTTATGCCCTTTGCATGCATTCATTTGCAACAGAGATAAAAGATTTAGTACCATTTTTCATTCTAAGATTTAAGGAACGTCTACATGCTCTTGGCGGTATATGTTACATAGCTTCATTTAGTAAGGTAAATTTTGACCCTGTTCTATGGTCCCATTACTCAAATCATCATAGAGGGTTTTGTTTATGCTTCTCAATTGAGAATAGTAGCTTTCGACCAAAGGGAGAGCTAAAGAAATCTAATTTTTTTGCTAACCTGCAATTTGAGGAAGTTGTATATAGTAAGAAAAACAAAACAGTAAATGGTGCATTCCTTTTCACTTCTGCAATTGCAGGTATAGAGAGTGATGAGGATAAAGTAAAAGAATATTGGAATCAGCGGCGCCAATCATATTTAACCAAATACACAAGCTGGGTTTATGAACAAGAAGTTAGAATAATTAGAGATGATTGGTTTAACACCAGGTCTTCAAGAAACGGCAAAATTAAGAAACCAATATCCGATAGGATATTTCACTATGACCAAAAGCAGTTAACAGGTATTATTTTTGGCTCAAGGATGACAGATTCCGAAAAAGAGGAGATACGACATATAATTTATGAAATGCGTCGTCAATTACCGCAGAACGAAGAAGTATTACCTATTTTTCTTTTCCATCAAGCTGTAGAGAACCCCACGGAATTTAGAATGAATATTGAATGTGTAGAAGGAGTCGACACTTTGAATAAAGGTTTCCAAATGGACAAATATCAAGAGAAATTAGAAGAGTATAATCGTCTAAAAGAGTTTTATGCCCGAAGAAAAACCGACAACACCCAATAGTGAAAAGGTGAAGTACCTACAACTTTTAGACATTGAAAAAGTTCTATTCTACTTCAAACACACTCAAGATGGATGGAATGAATATATTTTCCGTTCAAAATTTTGTTGTTCAAAAGTAAAATTTACTGATGAAGAAAAAACCAATTACGTAGCTGATCTATTTAACTACTTTGACGATACGATTCTGTTACTCAAAGATTTTAAAGTAAACGATAATTACCTTTCTGCCCTGTATGATAATATTGCTGTGCTACAGTTAATGTATATCCAGCAAGATTTAACTAACGAACTGTTTCAAATATTTCTAGTCGAAAAACCGGAGGACGACAATATTATTAGATATCTAAGAAACGAATTAATTGGACATCCTATCAGCAGGGACAAGAAAACAAAGAATTTGACATCATCAGTTTTCATTACTAGTCAAACACAGGATACTACACTTGAATATATTCGTTATCACAAAAAAAACAATTACAAGTCCGAGTTAAAAAGATTCGACTGGAATGAATTATTTGCTAAACAGCAAGAATATCTTATAACTCATTTCAACCTACTATTAGCTAAGATTGATGAGGTTCTTCTCGAATATAAAAATGTAATTACTGACTTGCTGTCTACAATTGACAAATTATCAAATGACGAAATTGTAAAAGAAGTTGAAAAAGTGTTTGAGAGGTACAATAAAAATGCCTCTCCTTATTCCTATGAACACATCTTACATAACAACTCAAAATTAGGACAACATCCAAGATATGATTATAGCAATAGAATATATATTGATGGGCTTAAGGATAGTATTCTTGAAACTTGTAGATTCATAGACGAGTTTGTAAACAGAGAATTTAAACGAGAGGCAGACAAGCCAATGCCCCCTAAAGTCATTATTAGGTTTAGTGATACGCATGAACAAACTGAATCTAATAATGATATTGAAGAAGTTATTGTAGTGAAAGGAAAAGAAAAGCGACAAACTTTTGACTATTATTATGCACTTAGCAAATTGTCTAATCCAACCCACCCTTTTGGCATGTCGTTTTTCATAAGAGAGTTTGCAAATGACACTGAAATAATGACTGAATTAGAGAATATGCAAATTCCTAATTCTGCAGAATTCCACATATCCTATGAATATTTACGATTACTATTGCAACAGCGAGGTTTAATAGATTAATTGACATGCTTTCGTTCTCTAATCTCAAAACCTAAACCGAAATATATATGACTTATAAGCTCAGCTATCTTTTTTGCTTTTCTCCAATGTAAGCCATTAACAACCGTACTAAAATTGCAAATCTGTCCAATTAACTCATCGCTTAAATCCTTGTGGGTTGCTTTGAGTATCATTCGCTCCTTTTCGATTTTCTTATGAATGTCATCATAGAATAGAATCCTTAGTTTGATGAAATCCTTTTTATAATCATCTGGGATATGCTCCAAATCCTTTTCCCAACTTATTTTGTGAAAGTAGTTGATAAATGCTCCTCTCAATCTATGGCTTAAGCTTCCAGTGCCTGTTGCCATATCGCTTAATGCAAGTCCAAAAATGTTAAAGTGTAAATATTCTAATGCCATTGGGTATTTCTTATTCTTCTCTAAAATTAGTTTATATAGTTATAAAGGACATGAGTTTGAACCTAAAGGACATCTGGGGACAAGTCAGGCCGTAAGTGGAATGGTGACTTTTTTATAGTCACCATGCAGATTATTTTAAGTAGCCCTGGACGCTTGCAAGATTGCATTTCGCCGTGGCGAAAGATTACTTTCTTGGGCGAAATGCAATCTTGTTGAGGGGAGTACCCCCCAAACCCCTCAATCAAACGCAAGGAAAATGCAGAAATGCAATAGCTCACAGTCAGAATATGCAGGCAAAGCAAGGTGCCTTCAGCCGGTAGCCGCTCGAAAACTATCTTTTGCGTTAAGTGCGGAATATGGGTTAATGAAATAGTAATTTCTGCAAATCGCTTCCTGTATAAACCGGTTTTATTGCAGTTTTCGTTAACTCTATACTTTGAGTACTACTCATTATTGATTAGTGCAGCTTTCGACAAATCTGCCGTTTTTATCAATTATAAAGCGCCCATGCTGGTCTTTAGTTTTGACGCAATCAAAACTGATATTTTATGACAACGCAAAACAATAAGCATCGGGAAACCGGAACTTCGATTGGAAAAATTCTTAGTGATGAGAATGTTGTTTTCAAAGCTAAGGAGGATGAATCAGAAGGAGATGAACCATCACACGGCGGTGAAGAAGGTGAACCTGATGGCTTCGGCACTGAAGGGGGCGGAGGTTTTGGGGAAGGTACTGAATCAGGAAGCAGCGGGAATGATCCCCTCGGCATCGGAAGTTTAACCCCGCCGGAAGGTGTTTTAACTCCGACAACGCCAGGACCGTTAAGTCCAGGTACATTAACTCCACCAGAGGGAATCATCTTTGACCCGACTCCTGAGTCATCCTCAACCAATGATCCAATTAGCCCGGGTACTCTTACTCCTCCACAAATGCCAGGCATCCCTCCAGATTTAAACGTGCATCCTCAGCCATTCGATCCTAATGCCGGAATTACGGATACACCCCCTAAGCCCAAAACCCCAGATCGTATTGATGCATTCTTTACACCTCATATACCAGAAGACCCAAATGAAGGTCACGCAGGGCCACCACCTGAACATAATAGCAATGTCTCACCAGAAGACCCTGTTTTTCCTAACCATCCGTCAACAAAGCCCAAATTTTCACCGCTAGTTACGGTAAAAAAGTTCTAGCTCGCTAAATCAGGAAAAGGCCGTTGAAACTCAATGGCCTTTTTAATTCATATTTTGACCAATTCCTTTTTTAGTGTACTGAAGTTTTTGTGCTGGTAGAGAGACAGCACTAAATGGCCGCGAAGTCGCGCCATCTATCATGAGCTTTATATACATGGAATACTTAGGCAGGTTTATGAGGTCTTCTTTAGAAAATACCGGCTCGAACTCTTGTTCAAGGAAATGAGCGTCGTTAGCACCCACCCGAAAGGCAATGATTGTTCCCACATTGCCGAATATGGCGGTTCTAATACGCTCATTCAGTTGGCCTACGTACTGATGCGCCATAAACAGAGATAAACGGTATTTGCGGGCTTCGGCAAGTATATCTGCAAACGAGAGGGTGACGAATGAGTGCATCTCGTCTATGTAGAGGTAAAACGGTACTCGTTTGTAGATCTCTTGCCTTGCTCTATGCAGAGCCGCTAATTGAATTGAGGTAATAAGAATACACCCTAACAAAGTAGATGTATCTTCTCCCAATTCTCCTTTAGATAGGTTGGCAATGAGGATTTTCTTGCCATCCATTATCTCTTGTAGGCGTATGCCTTTGGACTTTTGCCCTACGGTATTGCGTAGCGGCAAGCTGGTGGCAAATACGCCTACTTTGTTGAGAATTGGACTTATGACTTCCATTTGGAAGGTGCGGTTGTATTTATCGTATTCAGTGAGCCAGAAACGCTTCAAGGGAGCATCTTCTACATATTCGAGTATAAATGCCCTATAAGCTGCATCCGTAAGTAATGGCTGTATATCCAAGAGCGTAGCATCTGGATAGCATAGAAGCGTTAGCAGAGAGTTTTTAAGGATATATTCCATGCGTGGCCCCCAACTGTCTGCCCAGACCTTCTTTAGAGCTGAAACAATACCCGAAGCTACCAAATGGTGGTAGTTGGGATGAACTGCCTTTAGCGGATTAAACGGGATCGGATTAGCCAGGTCTTTGGGATTGAAATAAACCACATCTTCTAATCTGTGCTCCGGTATGCAGTCCAAAATCTCTGTAGCAATATCTCCATGAGGGTCAATGATGCAAAGGCCGTTCCCGCGCTCTATATCTGATAAAGCCATGTTTTTGAGCAATGTACTCTTGCCCACTCCTGTTTTTCCTATGCAATAGATATGTCCAAAACGGTCATTATCCTTAATGCCAAACCGATAGTTAAGGTTTCTGTAATTAGTTTCCCCAATGTAAGTAATGTCTTCCTGCTCCATGCTTAGACAGTAAACGAGCTTAGGGTATCACAATAGACAGTAGTATTTGCCGATTGTGCTATGGCCGGATTCGGCAAAATCTTCTACCTGTTCCCTTTGTCCCAATCATGAGTGAATGATAAGATGAATGTGGATGACAAAGGTTGTGCCTGTACAGGCAATAATAGTTTGGTCGAACCTAACACTGGGGTACGTGGGCCTTTGTCATCCAACAAAGCCAAATCACGTACTCCAGTTTTGGATTTTAACCCTAAGAATAAGTATGTAACCAATGAAGTTGCCATAGATTATTTGGCATCCCTTCTAGTCAAGGTGTATATACACATGCAAAAGAATGCAGCCAAGCAAAAAGGCAGTGATTTACGTGAGAGTGTCAACAAAGGAGCAAGTAGATGAAGGGAATAGTTTAGTAACACAGGAAAAGATTTGCCGGGAGTATGCAATCAAAAATGGATTTGAAATTGAGAGAGTATTCAAAGAACAAGGAGAAAGCGCAAAGAATATTAATCGAACTGAACTCTGGAAAATGATGGATTACTGTTCTCTGAAAAAGAACGGGATTATTGCAGTTATCGCCTATAAAGTAGACAGAATTGCGCGAAACATTGATGACTATAGGCACATTCGTATTCGCCTTAAAACACACGGCGTAGAAATCATTTCTACCTCAGAGTTTTTTGAAGATACCCCTGCAGGACGCTTTATGGAAAACATAATTGCCAATGTTGCTCAGTTTGATAATGACGTAAGGACAGAGCGTAGTATCAATGGAATGAGAGATGCAGCACGCGAGGGACGATATGTTTGGTCTGCTAGTATTGGATATTCAAACGTTAGGGTTGCTGGTAAACCTAATATTGCACCCAACGAGAAAGCAATTCTTGTACAAAAAGCTTTCGAAAAAGTAGCCCAAAATATCAGTCCAATAGACACCATATGGAAAGAGTTAGTTAAAGAAGGGTTAGTAATCAAAAGTGGAAAACCTTATACACGATCTGCATTTTATAGAATGCTGAAAAACCCGGTGTACATAGGTTTGATTATTAAATTTGGGGAAACACACAAAGGGATTTACCAGCCCATAATTTCAGAAGAACTATTTAATGCAGTCCAACTTGTTCTAAGAAATAGAAAACGTAGTTCAATAACCTATAAAGTTAAAAACCCCGATTTCCCATTAAGACGGTTTTTTATACATCCTGATGGCCGAAAACTCACTGGTGCCTGGGCGCAAGGGCGTAATAAAAAATATGCTTATTACAGATATCATTACCCACTTTGCCACGAACTAAAGAAAGAAAATGTTGAAAATATTTTTAGAGAGTTTCTAGATACTTATGAATTTAAACAGGAACACTTTGCGGAGTTAAGAAAAGGGGTTGAGAAGAATTTGATAAAAGAAAATGAGGAAAACATAAAACAATCAAAACGAGGACAGCAACGTATAACTGAATTAAAAGAGAAGCAACGAAGTTTGATTGATAAAAACCTACAAGGTTACATAAGCAATGAACTATTAAAAGACCAGCTCTTAGAAATCGACATAGCGATTAGAGATATTAGTGTTTCAATATTGGTTTTGGAAAGCACGAATACTCTGGATTTAGAACACGCATTTGAAACTGTTGTTAAGCCATTTCTATTGAGACCCAGTAAAATTTGGGATGAGGCCCCATTTGAGGTGAAGCAGGAATTGCAATGGTTTAACTTTCCAAAAGGTATCATTTTTGACGGAGTGCATTGTCGAACCACGGAAGTATGTAATCTTTTCAAGACAAAAGACCTTTTTTTACCTAGCTTGTCCTCAAGAGTGCACTTCAAGAACAAAGAATTAAACCAAATTCAAAATAACCCTTTAGTTACAAAGAAATCCCTATACAAAAACAGCAAAAGTGGAAATCCAGAAGACCCCGACTATTGGCAGAAAGTAGGTTATGAAATAATTAAACTGTCAGAAATCCTAAAAAAATTCGAAGCCAAATAAGATTCTATTTTAGATATTCTTGCATTAAAAACTCCGTAAATGCTTGCATGGCCTTTTGTCGTAATTTGATTTGCATTACAGCATCTTCCTTTGACGTTGGTTTCGTGCCAATTGAACACTCCAACCGAAATCCACCGAGCGCACCTATTTTTTCTAAAACCAACAACTTTGACAATTCAGGATTATTGGTCCTGAATTGTTCGAATATTGGAGTTAGTTTCTGCCTTTGTTCTTTATTTGCTTTTTCCCATTTTTCTTCTTTTTTTTTGTCTGTTTTCCATCCTTCTGGTGCTGGTGTATAAAATTCAATGTATGGTAGAGCAAACCTATCTTCTTCACCTGTATGCCCTGCGCAAGATGAACTAGTGTTAAAGTTCATTGCACGGAGTAAGCTAATAGCTTTTTTTATTCCTTCATCTACTCCTTTCCCGAGTTTATCAGTGAGACCTTCTGTCCACCTATTTGCCTCTTCTAATTTCTGTAGCTTCATTGGAGATTCATTGCTGAATTCACGTTCAAGAAATTTTTCCATAGAAGTACTATAGCATAACTAGTGGCATATATAATAGAATTTTTATCTTTATATATCAAAGACCTTTTATGGCTCGGATAGAGTGTCCTGATTGTGATAAGCCAGATCTTACCTCTCTTTATGATAAGGGGAATGGCAGATGTAAACACTGCCACGGAGAAGGATTGATATATAGCATCAACGAAACCATAACAGGAATTATCACGTTAGGAGAAGTTGATGAATATTCACCCTGTCCAATATGTTCTAAAACCGGTCAATGCCAATCATGTGGTGGTGAAGGGTTTATTAATACTAGTGAGGACAATTATGAAAATGAGTATAACAGTGATGATGCATATCTAACAAGTTCTAGAACAAGCTATAGTTCCTATTCAAATTCAGACGGGGGCTACGAACAAAGCTCCAGAACTACTTTACCTGCTGAACCTTCTAGTGATTCGCCAACCCGGGATTTTATCCTCTTGACAATAATGATTTTAGTGGGAATATCATTTTTTTGTGGTGTATTCTATATCGGTGCTTTAGTAATAAAAAAGACCTATTATGGTTTACACGACGGTATGGATTATCTCCAAAAACATTTAAGCGATCCCCCAAAACGAAATGAACAGTTTATTACTGAACAATCACAAAAGATATACCCAGCACCCATTGAGAAGAACGTGAGAACCAATCAAGCAGCACAAACTAATCCCAGCACCTCGGAGAAAACTATTTTAATTACTTCTAAAAAAGCATACTTCTACAATGAACCTAATAAGCAAACCAAAAGAAAAGGTTATCTTATTTACGGAGATCAAATAACATATTCTACAGTCAATAATGGTTTTGCTTACATTGAATTTACAAACGAACAAGGCGTTACAACTAAGGGATGGATATTATTATCAAATACCCAAGACAAATCATTCGATATTCTAGGAGTTATAAAAGAAGTTACTGAGCAAAGCAATAACGGGTTTATTTATATGGTGGTTCAAACTGAAAACGGTGCAGAAACGTCAATTGTATCCTCCGCACATATTTATAAAGATGAACAGCAAATTGAATGGACGCAAATCAAAGTTGGAGAAAAAGTTGGAGTTGTTGGTGATAGTGAAACTAGCGAAGTATACATTTTGAAATAGAAGGTATGCTTTTTATTTCAACCACAATAAGTTTAATGTCTGTTTAACTTATTCCAAGTACCATTTCAATCATGGTGCTTGAACACAGTTGGCGGGATAAACATATTCCATTTGCTGGATTAGGCAAATTCTCCTGTCTATTACAAAACTTCTGCCATTGATATTTTCAAATCATGGCAGACATAGACAACCTTATTGGAGAAAGATTGCGCAAGCATCGGCAGATAATGGGCTATTCTCAAACAGAAGTTGCGAAGAGATTAGGTTTAGTGAGTTCTGCGATTGTGTCAAGATGGGAAAATGGACAGTGTAGACCTAACATCGAATATGCCCTGCACCTCTCAAGGTTGTATAGAACCTTAGTGAATGAACTATTCTGGGATCTAGACCGACAAGCAGAAAAAAAGCTATACGCAAAAAATAATGACCCGTAATACAACGAACGACAACGATTATTAAATAACGTTATCGTTCGATACCCTTATAAGCTGTTAATAAGGCAAAAAGTTATACTCACAATTTGCCTAAATCATCAAATTATATGCCTCGACCACCACTGTCGCCGGAAAAGGAAAAGTTTGCACGAGAAATTGCTCATGCTCTTAATGAGCTTCACTCGCTATCAAATCACCGTAATGTAGTAAGGATTTATTCCGAAGAGAACATTCGTAAAGCTCTAAGCGTCGCCCTAAATATGCCAGAAGATAAAGTGATAGTTTCAAGGGGCGCGATCTTTATGAGTAGGTTAAAGGATTATGCGCGTTACCCTGGGAATTAGTTTTAGCTCCCGTAATATTGGTTTAGCGGTGTTCAGAGATGGTAAATTAGCTCACTGGGCAATTAAAATGTTCACGGATAAATGGTCAGATGAGAAACTTAAAGACATAATCCTTGCCATCTATACTTTCGCAAAGAAAAATAAGGTAACAGAAGTCGCAATAAAGCTACCTGACGAAATACCAATATCTAAGTCATATACACAGTTAATTGGAGCTTTAAATATCTGCATAGATGGAATGGGTCTGCCAATACACTATTTCCATTTATCCGAGCTAAAAAGCTATTACTGCCCTAAAGGAAAAGCAAACAAAAAAAATCTAGCAGAATGCCTTGCTATTCAGCATCCCCACTTAGTACCTGCGTATTTGAAAGAAAAACCCAAGAAAATAAGTTATTACATCTGGGCATTCGAAGCAGTTGCTGCTGCAGGTCGTTTACTACAAATCAATAGTGACTAAATATAGCGTCCTACCGATGGGTAGGACGCTTTTACTATTGCCTTGCGAATAATGCCATCTGATTGAGGGTTTGGTAGCTAACCGGCTTGTTGTGTACGTTATATCGCTTCACGAGGTAGAACACTGTAATATCCTCGTTGTTGATAATTGCCCAGGCAGATATTAGCGCCTTAGAGCGTGTGATACGCTTCCTTTTCTGAATTTCCCAACTCATCTTCATGAGCCGAACCATTTTGCTGATGCTTTTTTCCATACTATGAGATTTAAGATGATGCTATACGGCATACGCCATATTCAGTGATAAGCACCCATCTTGCACGAATGGTAAGTAAGACAAGGTTTTTGCTAAAAGAATACGAGTTGAGAATGCAGGTATCTTTTATGCACCGGAATGGAAATTGGAGATTGTTTTTGTAAAACCGAATGGCATTGAGCTTGACTTGCTTACCTGAGTGCATACCTTCGCGACCCCCCTGAATGGTTTTGCCTAAATAGGCAAAATATACTCTCTTTCCGCTTTCTATGGATTCGATACCATGACTAATAAATCAAGTCATTAAAAAAATCGAATATGGAAACTACAACTACTTCCACACAGAACGCGAGTGCAGCGAATAACAACGTGTACGGCATCGTCAACGACAAAATCATTGCTCTATTAGAAAAAGGTACTGTTCCGTGGCGACAACCCTGGCATTTGGCAGGCATACCATGCAACCTACTTTCTCGCAGGCCATACACAGGCATTAACTTAATGCTGCTAGCCAGTTTAGGGTATGAGCGTAACTTCTTCATTACCTATAAACAGCTACAAAGCATAGGCGGTAAGGTAATACGAGGAGAAAAGGGACACCTTGTCTGCTTTTGGGGAAAATCAACTGAGGAGAACGGAGAAAAGCCGAAACCACTATTCCGGTACTATTGGGTGTTCAATGTGGCTCAATGTGAGAATATCCCCGAGGACAAGATGCCACCGACAATCTATCGACAAACAGTATCTATTGAGGCATGTGAGAACATCGTTACAAACATGCCTAACTGTCCTACTATCCAGTATAAGCAGCATAAGGCGTTCTATGATCCATTGAAGGACATAGTAAACATGCCTAAGCAAAAAACCTTTGAAAGTGATGAAGCGTACTATTCCACCCTGTTCCATGAGCTTGTTCATAGTACCGGACACAGGAATAGATTAAACAGGCCGGACTTAATCCAAATGTCAGAGTTTGGGTCAGAGCCATACTCACATGAAGAATTGGTCGCAGAAATGGGAACCTGTTATTTGCAATCCTGTGTCGGAATAGAAAGCCAAATAGAACAAAGTGCTGCCTATATCCAAAACTGGTTACAGGTACTAAAGAATGATAAGAAGTTCATATTTACGGCTTCTGCCCAGGCGCAAAAAGCAACGGACTACATCTTGAAGATTCAAAGAGAAACAGACGATGACGCTACAAGCGAGGACTAAAGTATAGTTGTGAATGGGTTAGTAAGCGGCTCGATATATCTATATCGGGCCTTTTTATTGCTTGAGTGGTTTTTTTGGTAAGAAATCTTGAGGTGAACATTCCAATATTCTTGCTATATCGTTTAAGTGATTTAGGTTGTATTTAGCTCGTGTGCGGGAGCTTTCTACCTCTCCGATAAAGCCAATAGATACGTCTAAGAGGTTAGCCAATTCCTTTTGGCTTACACCTTTCTCCTTACGCATCTCTCGAACCTTGTCAATTGCGTACTGTTCTACTTTAGTTATTCCGGGTTTTTCCATGCCTTTCGGGGCACAGGTTAAGAAAGGTTGAAAAAATATTAACTCATACCTGTATGAGTGTTTGGATTATTTCTATATGTTTGTAGCTATATAAAATCAAACGTTATGAATTATAAATCTATTCTACTAACGACATTCGGGTTTACAGCTCTCATTTCAGCCATTCTCTATACCTCATGCAAAAAGAACGATTCCATTAGTAAAGACCCTTGTGTGAACAAAGTTTGCCAAAATGGTGGCACCTGTCGGTCAACTGATGGCAAGTGTATGTGCACTTACGTCTATGTGGGTGATAATTGCGAATATAAATGCGCAACGCGGGATCAATTCATAGGTATCTATTGGTGTACTGACTCAAGGTTTCCTAACGATACGGTTTACATTAGCAATGACTTGACTTCTGGTAAACTAAAAGTTCTAATTTTTCAGAAAGGACAAAGAGATAGCATTCTTTGTTCAGAAGTTGATTGCGGTATAAGTGGGAAAGACCAAAGACAACAAAACAGTATCACGGTAGATAGGTCGCTTGATGGCTCTCTGAACGTCACAACAAAAGATAGCTTGAGTTTACGTTTTGATGATTTTTTTGGAACTTCCTCTTTCGGTGCTTTTTACGGAAAAAGGTTGTAAATGATTGATTAGCTAAACTACTATACGACAACTAGCTTCCAGCAACTTGCAACTTGCGCCATTTGTCGGGGAAAAAAGGTGTCTGGAAAAAAATATGTGCCAGGTCTTTTAAAAATGAATATCCTGCTTTATCTGTTCGATATTGATAGTCAAACTCATCTGCTCTATTCATAATCTTCTCTTTGAATTCAGAAAAGTCAATGGGCGTATTATGTGACCCATTCTCAAGATTGTGCTTAGTCAATCTTAACTCCGATTGATACCCATCATTAAATGACATTGAAAACAACTGTTCTTCTAATCCTAATTCTGGGTAGTCAGATAACTCCATTGAAGTAGAGTTTTCTCCTTTATGAGGCACAAAAACACCCAAATCAATTTTATGCTTCAATATAAAATCCCTATATCGATAATAATCCTCCTCCAAATTCAACAATGCGACAAATTCAAGCAACACGGAAATAAGAGGAGATGTACTATCGGAGTAATAAATGGACTTCTCCTGTTTAACGATAAGTCGTATCACATTTTCGATATTGTTATTTGCGTCAGGCAATCTGTTGTATGAATCTTTAGCCCATTGAAGATTTGTAAAAATGTTACTTAAATAACTTCTTGCTGACTTGTAATCATTCTGCTCTATTAAGAAAATAAGAATATTGACAACAGTAATTGAGTGACTGTCTAGGAGAGGTCTAGATGAAACATTATTAGCATTGAGTAGCATAACTAATATTGCTCGCGTAGCATTTGCATCACTCGAAGCTGAGTAGTAAGAATCCATCTTTAAAAAAAGGAGAAAATACTCAAGAAAGTTAAACGTACGCAATGTGTACCCGACTTGCTCATATCGTCCAGCATCATCAAAGAAAACTCCATCTTTGACAAGGGCAACAGGCAAATTTCTCTTGAAATACTCGTCCAAAATGTGAAAGAAAAATCCCAGAATGTTCTCAAAATAACTTTTCACTTGTTTATTTTCTTCTAGTTTATTAACAAGTATCCAATGCCAAAATTTCAGTACTAATTGGGATAAATATCGTTTTGCTATATCGAGGTTGTTATGCTCTTTTGATTCAGAATAAATGATAAATGCTAGTAACTTAATCGATTCGAACACGACCTTCCACTTTCTTGAAATAGTTTTACCGCTATATTTCCATTTTTCCCTACATAAAATTGAATCTATTAATTCCGGAAAATCTGGAAGAATTCCTTCATAAGTACTCAAGTTTATTAAAACTCTATTCAGAAGCCGAATACTCTTGTCGCTAATTAGCAAATATGGACTAAAAAGATATTGAGAGAACAGAAGGGTAAGCTTATGAATGTCCCAGCGCTCAAATGTGGTATTTTCAAGGGTACTTGAGTATTGCACAAATACGTTCTCCAAAGTTGATTGTACCGTACCTTTGATAATTCCATTATGTACTATTATTATCTTCAGCGGCAGATGTTCAAATTTTGGATAGGACGAGACAAACTTGTTATAACTTGCTTGGGTGAGTGAATCTTGTATTCCATCTTTACCGTAAAAATTCTCTTCAGTAATATCCCTATCTACACCACCTTTTAATTCAAAGTAGAATCTCTTTTTTATACCGTCTTCATCAATCCCAATAGCTACAATATCTTTCCCATATTCCATTATTCCCAGATACTCTTTGGGTTTTGAGAGTATTTGAAAATTTCTAGTTTCGAGGAGTAAAGGAAATATTCTATTTAATTCGTCTTTCTCTGTAAGCGATTCTAAATACTCTTTAACTATTATATTTTTTATATCCATCAGAACCTCGGTTTTGGATAGTTTAATTTCATTTCAAAATCGTCAGGGTTTTTAAACATTCTCAAGTCCACAGCAATAGACGATTCAATTTGTCCAAGTTTAGAAACCCCCTGACCCTCAATTTTCCAAGAATTTCCTCTTACAATATGAACCGATTTCCCTGCGAGCTGAAACAACATTGAGCTCTCGTCTTTATCAATGTCAGACATCGCCTTCGCATTTATCTCCGCCTCAAGTTTATAATACAGCTGTACGTGATTCTTTTCGTTTATTAGGGGATTAATATCATCAAACCGTCGCTTCTCTTTTCTGATCTTTCCATATAGCTTAAGACACTTCCGTATGGGGCCAATGAATTTCTTATCTTCTACTGTGTCAGTAAGACATTGTTCAATTATTTTAAAAGCCACATGGGGATATGCCTCAATCACTAATATGCACAGTTCATTTGTAAGATGTATTGAAACGTTTTTAAATGGTGATTTTCGTAGGTTGATAAGAATAGGAATTAAATCTTCAATTCCAAAAGGGAAAGCCGTTATTCCTTCTATTGCGCGCAACTGCTCAATTTCGGTTTCAAGCAGTAACAGGTTGATCTTATTCTTAACACCTCTTTCTCCAGTTATCAACTTAACTGTTCCTATCCGAATATTAAAATTCTCATGAGAAAGCAATCTAAGAACTTGCTTTTCTGTTTCCATATGGTGAGAATTAATAAAATGTGAAAACCCTTCTTTAAATAACTGCATGTTTGTGCGATTTTTTAAGCTCGCATAGGTTGTTTCAAAGAATTCAAAAAAGTATTTTGGATTTTCGAAATTGTGGAAATAGCTTTTTATGGACAACCCAGGATTAATGCTCTGTTTTAAAGATTTCATCAGAAAATCATACCTTTTTTGTTCGTGACCTTTTATGTACCAGGTTAGAGTTCCCCAGACGCTATTGGATATAGACGTTTCTTTTAAACAGAGAAAGTCGAAATATAGTTCAAAGATTCTTTCAGTTTGTTCCTCAGTCACAGCGGATTGCTGTAGTATTTTTTGTAGTGTAAAAATATAGTTTCTTATCACCTCAATTTCATCATTGTTAATGTTTCTTCTTATGTCGAGAACATAATCAATTGATTCATCAGGGAGAACCTTAACTGCACCCCAAAACACGACTGCAATATCTTTGTTGAACTCAAATAACGTTACGCCATCAGATAATGCTTCTTTATACCCGTTCGAAGCCAATGCTGCTAAAAGAAGTGCAAGTAAATAACCGGCTTTATCTAAGCCATTGCCTCTACCGTACTTGTATAATTGCAAACCACGTTCAAAATCTATTTCAGGAAGCTTCGTAACGAACTCTGATTTTTCGTGCATTTCTCTCCGCTCTGAGCTAACATGTTCAGTAGTGAGAAGCTTACAGGTAGTTTCCGCATCAACGTCTATATATAGCAATGCTTTGAAAAAATCTTCTTCAAACCTCCATAGTTTGGTACCGACATTGTCATCTTCAACTTCTAGTAGATTAGTGTAAAAAGCAATTAAATCTTCATGCCCTTCTCGGTGAATTCGTACAAGTGATTGAACGGTATATGGGTCAATAAATAAACTAAATGCATTAAAAACATTGTCGTTGTAAGAATCTTTTAAGAATGATTCAAACTTAGAGATATAGTTCAAACATTCGCGAATTTTCAGTGGTGGCTTTTCATTAAGACCTTCTTCAGCTATCTCATTTAACAGAGTTACAAAAATGTCAGAGGTTGTGTCAATCACATAGCTATCATTTCTCAAGGAAGTTTTCAAAAACTTCTGTTCTAGGAGATCAGACAAGTCCTCAGGGTTGCATTTCAAAGCAATACTTCGAGCAGCAATAGCTTTTATTAGATATTCTTTGGCTGTCATGTTCTTTGTCCATTTTAAATGAAACAAGAGTACTAGGCATTAAGTACTTTTATAATTCTTTTTAGGTGTTAAACCAAGTGAGAGGGAAATCTTATCTAAAATTTCTATAACTTCCTTTGCAGAGGTCTTGAATTCCTTTCGCGCCGTATCCTTGTTATCGTTAGTCCATGCTAAGACCTGTTTTGTAAGCTCCCTTTTCTTCTCATACCTTATCGACCTATCTTTTATGTTCTCAATTTCAGCATATAATTTCCTAAACCGAGTAGGATAATACTCTTCAAAGTTTGTTTTACTAAAATGTAAAAAATTGTCTTTAGGCCATTGTGGGTACCTGCTCTTCAATTTGGTGATAGCTTTTTGACCTTCAATATCTCCGTCTGTTATGATCCAAGCTTTTTTATCGTAAATAGGATTTCCATTAATATACACAAATAGTCGTACAAAATCCTCAAAGTAATTTTCGACTGTCGTAGCACCCTTTGAGCCGATGGTTTTTACAACATCAATTAGTTGTGGAGCAAATTCAGGAATGATAAAGTATCTAACAATCGACTCGGCAGAAGATTCTTCAAAAATCAAATAGGATTTGTACATATCAAAATCAAAAGGACTATATCCTAGCTTTTGAAGCGCTTCAAATCTTTCGTTAGCATTATTGCCTATTTCCGTTATCGTTGTAGTCGGTAAGGTTATTCTCTTTCCATCGACAACTGATTTTTTAAACTCAACGTTAGTATAAAAAATCTTAGCATTCTCAAATGAAGCTAAATATTTCAGTACTATGTTTGAATGCGTGGAAATTACAATTTGATTATTCTTTGCCTTTTTCAAAATGAACATTAGAAGTTTTTTCAACACTTCTGGATGTATGTCATTTTCAAGCTCCTCAATCAAGATTAACTTATTATTTTCGGTCATTAAAACGGTAAGTAGCATTAATATATTAGCTACTCCTTCGCCCATAGATTCCAAATATATTATATCGGTATTGGTACAGAACATTCCTACTTTCTCTTCGCTACCACTCTTTGATGCAGAAGCAATGCTGCCGACATCAAATTTCAATATATCTCTACAGCATTGCGCAAATTCTTTATTGTATGGATGTGATGTATTGGTTAGGTTTTTTATCCGAATAGGTAGATTCCTTAGTTCGGGTGTAACGTTGAATGCCTCTGCTTGATTACTTTGTGATGAGTGACTGTGATTTATTCTTCTTCTCGTTAGAAATGGATAAATAAAATTGTCTTCGTTTTCCATTGATGTCATTGCGCTAAATGGAGTCATGCTTGTATCGTCAGATCCATTTATGTTAGATATCCTCAAATCTTCATTTGACAGGTCCGCTACCCATTTATCTCGTTCGACAATAAAAGCATATTCCTGCTTGTTATTATTTTGCTCATTTGTCCATATAGCAATACCTAACGATTTAGGATTTTTTTTAGGTATTGTTGTTTTATCAGGATAGATTATTTGTAAATCTCTGTCAGAAACTTGCTCAAGCTCGACATATATTTTACTCGACTGCTTGGTTTTTCTAATATCTTCATGAGCAAGTTGGTAAGGACCACTTTGAAGTTTGAGCAGCGATTTGATAACCGTACTTTTACCAGAGTTATTTGGACCGATTATCAAATTTATTCCTGGAGAGAATTCAATCGAATCGCTTTTATAGCTCCTTACATTTCTGAGGTGTAATTTCTTGACGTACATATTCACAAATTATTATAATTCTTTATTCGTTTCCATCGCCAGCAGCTAAAGGCGTAATGATGCAAAGTGGTGATAGACGTTGGAGTAAAAGGTAGTGCACGTTATTTGAAATTCCTACCCGATGGGAACATTTCAATTTGTACGGCCTTTTGCACTCGTGGATCTTTATACTTATATGCAGTGTCACCCTCATCTTTCTCATCGGCTCTCGAAAGTACCTGTATAGATTGCTCCTGATCTTCAGATACCCCTAACTGTCTAAGTAAATTCGACATATTGTGGCATCGCTGAACTATTACATGTATTACTTCGCCTTCAATCTGTAGTTTGCCTTCTACCATTAGCATTCGAGATTGTAGGATTTCCTTCCTAAACTTTTCAAATAACTTACTAAACACTACAAGGTTTGCTATACCTGTTTCATCTTCAAGGGTTATAAAAACAATGCCGCTTGCTGTACCTGGTCTTTGCCTCACCAATACAAGCCCTGCGACTTTGACAATGTCGCCGTCTTTAAATTGTTCCAGTCCTTTTGTAGATGAAACATTCAACATTGATAGCTTTTCCCGTGCAAAACTTACTGGATGAGCTTTTAACGATAAAGACATAGAACTATAATCTTCTATAACATGCTCCGGCAACGTCATCCCAGGAAGATGTATATTTTCCCGTGCGCTCTCTGATTTATGCCCTGTATATATACCAATGGGATTATCGGCAAGTGCCGCTACCTCCCAAAATGCCTGTCGTCTGTCTAATCCTATTGACCTGAAAGCATCTGCATTTGCCAATCTTTCAAGTGATGCAAGCGAAATGCCAGCATTTAATAATGAATTGATCGTATCAAAGCGTCCATTTCGTGCTGCTACAAGCAACTGCATTTCTTCCTCTTTCAGGCCTTTTACTTGTCGAAAACCTAGACGAATAGGATGGTATTTACCAACTCTATCTTCTAGCAGGTTATTCCAGCATGAATAATTTATATCTACGGGACGAACTTCAACACCATGCTTTTGGGCATCTATTACTATCTGTGCCGGTTGGTAAAATCCCATTGGCAAACTGTTGAGCAATGCCGCTGCGAAGACATCAGGGTAATAGCATTTTATCCATGAGGACACATATACCAATAGCGCGAAACTCGCAGCATGGCTTTCTGGGAAGCCATAACTACCAAAGCCCTTTAATTGGTTAAAAACACGTAATGCAAAATCTTTGGTGTAGCCCTTAGCTGTCATACCGGCGACCATTTTCTCTTCAAACTGGCTTACTAAGCCCTTCGCCTTGAATGTCGCCATACTCCGGCGTAACTGGTCTGCTTCGGCAGGTGTAAAACCTGCAGCAACAATGGCTATCTCCATTGCCTGCTCCTGAAACAAAGGCACTCCTAAAGTCCTGCCTAAAATGTCTTCCAGTTCTTTGGATGGATATTCTATAGGTTCTTCACCGTTACGCCTGCGTAAATATGGATGTACCATGTCTCCCTGTATTGGGCCAGGTCGCACAATAGCTACTTCAATGACCAAATCATAAAAGCACTTGGGCTTAAGGCGAGGAAGCATAGACATTTGTGCCCGGCTCTCAATTTGGAAAACGCCTATAGTATCTGCATGGCTTATCATTTCATATACTGCCGGGTCTTCTGTTTTATTTATCTCGGCAAGCGTCAAATGAAGTCCATAGTGCTGTTTAGCCAGGTCGAATGCTTTACGAATACAAGTAAGCATACCTAACGCCAGTACATCTACTTTCAGAAACCCTAATGCTTCAATATCATCCTTGTTCCATTCTATGTTAATGCGGTTCTCCATCCGCGCATTGAGAATTGGGCATAGGTCAGTTATCTTACCTCGGGTAATTACAAATCCTCCGGTATGTTGTCCCAACTGGCGAGGGAAACCAATATACTGATGTGTCAGGTCCAATACCTTGAGCAAATGCTTGTCATTAGCATCAAAACCCTCTGATGAGATCTTCTTGCCATCGAACCAGTCATCGGTAAACTCCCAGGAAGAATTAGACAACCTATTGATAGCATCTACAGATAATCCCATTGCCTTCGCGACATCACGCACAGCCCCTTTAAAATGCACCTGTGTCACAGTCGCAACAATCGCAGCTCTGTCCCGTCCATACTTCTCGTAGATATATTGAATAACCTCCTCTCTGCGCTCATGTTCAAAATCAACGTCAATATCGGGTGGCTCATCCCGTGCATCTGACATGAAACGGGCAAATAGCACTTTGAATTTAGAAGGGTCAACAGATGTTATGCCCAGACAGAAACAAACTACTGAATTAGCGGCAGAGCCGCGTCCCTGACAGAGAATGTCTTTACTATGCGCGAAGCGGACAAAATCATATACCGTCAAAAAGTACGCTGCATAATTCTTACGCTCCATAAATTCCAGTTCATACCGGATTATGTTGCTGATGTTTTCGGGAATTGTATTTCCAAATCTTTCCTTTGCACCCTGCCATGTGAGATATTCGAGTTCTTCTTGTGGTGCACGTCCTTCAGTTGTTATTTCTTCGGGATATACATACTCCAATGTATCTAATGAGAATTGGCAGGCAGACGCGATTTCCTGTGTACGCAAAATAGCATCAGGATATTGAGCAAAGAGGCGTATCATTTCCTTGCTAGGTTTTAAATACCGCTCTGCATTTTGATACAGCTTAAACCCTGCATTGTAAATAGTGCATTTCTCACGAACACAGGTAAGTACATCCTGTAGTTCTCTGCGCTCAGGGCAATGATAATGCACGTCATTTGTGGCAACTAACGGAATGTCCAGTTGCTCCGATAGCTGCGCAAGCCGAAACAGCTTTTTGCTATCATTGGCCTGATAGGAACGGATAGCACCTAAGTATAAGCTACTGCCGAGTTGATACCTATATTCTTGCAATGCCTCCTTAAATGACTGTTCAAATTCAAAGGTTTCATTTAATCCAGTTGGCGGCACAACAATAAACTTCATTTCTTCGGCATACCTGTACACGTCTGCTTTGTATAAAAAACACTTTCCTTTTTCTGCCCGGAGATTACCTTCAGAAAGCAGTCCCGAAAGCCCAGAATATGCTTTTTTCGTTGTCGGATATGCGAGTAGTGCCGGGCCATCTAATAAGTCCAGGTGACAGGCAGGTATTATTCTTATTCCTTTGGCTTTTGCTGCTGCGTGCGCGCGAACTATACCGGCGAGTGTATTTCTATCTGTAATTGCAATTTCCGTGTAACCGAGATGAGCGGCATATTCCACCAGCTCATCCGGATGAGAGCCGCCTCGTAAAAAGCTAAAGTTCGATGTAACCTGTAATTCCGTGTACTGCATAACTCATAATCTTTCAGGCAAAAAATCCGTGCAAAAACCATTTTGGCTCTCCCTTGTCATACTGTCCCAATCTAAATAGCCAATAACGTGCACCTGCCTCATCTTCTACGCTGTAATAATCACGATATAAGCCCTGGGAGAGCCACCATTCCTGTTCTATCCGTTCAGGCCCATCTGCTTTCTTTACGTTGTGAAGTTTTCCTTTGTAGGTGAATAACATAGGTGGATAGTCGGGTATTGGAACGGTTACTTCTATAGGTTCAGGGTATGGCAGGAGTTGAATAGGACGCGGCAGGTCAGTACGCCAACTAGTGGTTGGCTTTTCCTGTAATGATGTAGCTGTTGTTACTGATCCTTCAGGCCAGTAATGCTCCGCAGGCAGGTAGCGATGAATAACATCCATACTAACTTTACTAGCGAGTTTATCTATTAATTCAGCAATGGCTACCGCATTATGGCTGCCTTCTGCATTCCATAATACGTCCTGTGAAGTTGATATATCTTCTACCTTAAGTGCTTCTATAATAAAAAGCTCAAAACCTAAGTTCGGTTGCAAGGTTCCTATTTTGATTTCAAATAGCTTAAACAAATGCTCTATGTTTATAGAAGCTCTGCTTGTACCGATGCTAATCTGCTGAATATCTCCATCTATGCGGTAACACCTAAAAACGCAGGTACGTAATCCTACTTCTTCTTTAGATAAACGCTTACATAGCTTTTCTAACAATTGCCTTAGAGCAATTTCTATACCCGTTACTGTGCGTATAGGTTCAAGACATGGCAATCGCTCCTGATACGGTTCAATTGGCTTAATAGGTTCAAGTATTTCCATTTCCTGACCTAACGCCTGGTCAAGTCGCATTAAAAGAGATTGTCCAAAGCGTCTACGTAATGCAGAGCGCGGCATCTTTATGAAATCCTGTATTTTATACAGTCCGAGTTTATTTAAACGGTCAACTATAGCTGCATCTATCCGTAACGCGGAAGATGGTAGTTGTAAAAGTGCTTCCAATTGTCGCCCAGATTTGATTATTGCTACCTGCCCATACCGAGACATTGCCCATGCTGTACCTACGGTATCTGCAATAGCAAGGCGTACACTATATCCATAAGCTGTAAGTTTACCCGCAATGTCCTTTAGATATTTCTCTTCACCACCCCACAGATGAGCACAGCCGGTTACATCGAGGACTATCCCACTAGGTAGGTCTATTGCTGCTATGGGAGTATAACGCAAACACCATTCGGCAAGCGCATTGAGTAATTTCTCCGCTTGCCCTGGAATATCATCTATAACCTGCAATGTTGGGTATATAGCCCGGCAATCTGCAACTACCATATCGGGATAGATGCCTTTCTCGTAAGCAATGGTGCTTACAGCTTTTACTACCATCCTGCCATGATCCGGCGCAGCCAGTACAAAAGGTATTTGCTGGAGTTCAGGGTTACGGCGCTTAAACCAATCCGTTGTCAAATGACGAAACCATATTGCAACAAAACGTTTAGGCATACGAACCTGTTTTGAGTTGTTCAATATTGGACAAGTTGAATCTCTGCATGCTTATGTCGTTAAAACCATTCTCATCCCATTCAATTTGCCATGTTCCCGGTTTACCGTTCCTCACTTTAAGCAACTGCACGTTCCATCTTGGAAATCCCACGCCTGGCATATCGTCAGATAACATGCTTGCAAGTGGTTCTATCTGCCAGCGAGTAACACAGGCAACAGTATTCTTATTTCTTGGCTGAAACCGATGAATAAAGCCCGTCACTTTACTTTCTTCCACTGCAAGTTGTAAGCGGCGCGATTCTATAAAAGTTAGTTCCTGTATCTCGCCAACAACTGCAGCAAGGGCATCACACTTTAGTGCTTCTTCAATTACCCATAGTGCATCTTTGCGTCTTGAGAGGTCAATAAAAATGACCCGCTCAGGGTCTATTCCAAAAAACTTTAAGGTCGGTGGAAATATAGTCCGTCCCATACCTACCCAGATACACACGCCACCTTTTTGCATAAGGCAACCTGTGAGGCCAGCTATAAATCCATTTGTTGCAGCATTACCTTCTACCGCATTGCTAATAAACTCATGAACTGCACCTGTTGGGAAAATGCGGTCAGGAAAAGCTTTTTCTATGGTACCTAATCCTGTAAATAGTTGTTGACCCTGTAATGATTTCTTAAAGCCCTGCATAGATAGCACCTCTCTTTGCAGTTTATTGATAATATCTGCTTTAACCATTTGCTCCACAGGGTCTAAAGATTGTTTGTTTGTACAAATATACAAGTAAACAATATAAATATTGTACAAAAGTACAAATCAGACACTCTTTAGGGGTCTAAAGCTCCAAATACGCTACTTATTTTATTTATTTAAATACCTAAGCTCGCCGTAAAAGACGTAATGAACCCTTGTGGTAAATGAAGTCGCGAGCACCACTGACTGGGGCGACTTGATAAGCATGATAATGCCAGGTCGCACAGTGTAGGACTTTTGCGTGGCATGCAAATAAGCGTGGGTTGTGGCAGCAAAAATCCGTAACGCAGGCAGTGGTAGCGCAGGCGAGCACAGACACTGGACAGCGAATGACTTATAAGGGACTACGAAAATTTAGTGTAAGAGCCACAAGCGAATACGCTAATGAACGGAGTTGCTTATAAGGCATAAGAGCTGTCATGAATGAAGGAAGGCAGAAAGCAAAGTATATATCAAACTTTACTCCGACTGTAAGGAAGGAGCATCACATATCCTTGATAAAGGGTTTGTGATGGTTTGGTATACACTTTGCCTGCCTCCGGAATGAATACCGATTTACCATTGCAATACAGTTATATATACAATGACATTTTTATATCTTCATGATTGCATGATTAAATTACACTGGGATACTATCAAATCTTCGCTACATAATCCGATTATCAAAATATCTTATGTTGTTGTGATAGGTTTGCCCATTTTATTAGAATTAATGCACGCAGCGAATGTTCAAAATCACCTTTCTACAAGTTTTTACGAAGTATTTTATTCGAGTATATTATTGATAATAACATTTCTACTATATGCAGTAGCGGCACCAAGTGAAATAAAAAAGTACTTAGATATACATGAATATGTAGATAAAAATAAAGGTAACCTTGCAAGTACCCGGTTTGAACGAATTGAATCAATTGTGCTGCCGCACCTTGATGAACAACAGGTTGAAACGAGAAAAAAAATAATTGACTTACATAAAAAAATTACTGAAGAAACAGATTTACTAAAGAAACAAGAATTAAAGAGTGCGCTCAATGAGTTAGTTGCTCCAGAATACGAAAGTTGTGTTGTAAGGTTTTTGCAAAAGGAGTGGCATCTCGCTGACACAAAAAAGAATTTGTTTATACTATTTCTTTGCTACTTATTTCTATTAGGAGCAATTATTCTCTCTTTATTAGTATTTATTCATAGAATCTATATTGTTGTTCAAAATAACGTTACGCCATGATATTAATCCCAAAACTGTTCGATGATTTTTTAAAGCTAATAGCATATTCTTATAGCGATGGAGAAATTGCGGTTCTAAATTTATTTTTACGAGATAAAGATTTTGATTATTCTTCATATCCTGTCAATCCGGATAGAGCCAATAGGAAAGGTGTTGAATTTCGCATCGATGGTAGATTACAAATAACAAGGTTTGAAGACCTGTTAGGAATTAAGTTTAGCAGCCGCCTACAAAAAACAAGTGTCGAATTTGATAAAGGAGCCGGTAAATCTTATCGATGCATAAGGTTAAAGCATATGCCTTGGCAAAATGGTTGCATGGATATAACTGCCACAGATGATCATTCTGCATTTATTAAATGTTCATTGATAGCAAATAAACACAACTGGTTTGGCGCTGACAGTGAGCAAGGAAGTTGTAAGCACAAATAAGTTCATTTGTGGAATACGTACTGGAGTTTAAGATTCAAGTGTTAAACCTTTACTGTGCAAGCATTAAAAATTCTACAATCACTAATTGAGTTCAAAATTGAAGCTCTTAAGGATTATGCCAAAGAGATAGAGAACTCGTTACAAGAAAAACAAGCTGAATTGCACAGTGAATTCAAGAAAGAATTGGATGAGGTAACAGATGATGATGAAAGGCAAAGAATGATTGATTGGTTTTTAGATGATAATCTTAAATTTTACGATGACTTCCCAAAGATGCAAAGAGATGCATTGTTTCTAATTAGTTACTCATTTTTCGAACTTAGCTTAGCGAGAATATGTCAAATGGTTATTCGTGATGCAAAAACGAAAAAACTAACATTAACTCCTCCCACAAAGGTTTATGCTTACGCGAGTAAAAAGTTTTTGGATAACGTAGCCAATGTAAAAATCAAACGCAAAGAGAATCTTTGGAAGAAACTTAATCAACTTCGAGAGTATAGAAATTTTATTGCACACAATGGGTCTAATCTGCAATTAATTAATGACAAAGCAGATAAAGTAAAAAAGATTACTTCTATTAAGTATATAAACAAATATATCGTCAAAGAAGCAATTAAAAATGATCGGCTTAAGCAATACCACATTGAAAAAAAGGAGTTACTAGAAAAGTTTATTGATCTCATTGAAAACTACCTACAATTTGTAATTACCCAATCTATCAAGAAATATAAGGTAAAAGCTAAAAAGATTGTACTCAAACGTAAACCAGCATAGTTCCGATAATGTATAAACTGAAATAATGGTAACTAAGGATTATATCTTAATAGTAATAAGTAGTTGTGCGCTTATCCTTTCGCTCATATCGCTAATCGTCACCCTAGTTCAGAAGAACAGGGAAACAAAAAGAACGATAAAAAAAACACTTGCTGATGCACTTGAAAGCATAACCAAAATTGGAATTGAAAATGCAAAATTAAAAGGTGCAGACGATTATACCTCTGACGTAAAAATACAACTTAGACGAAGCTATAACTTTCAAAGAAGGGTTCAAATCGCACATGCTGATTTCCTTGTTCAAAAATATGATTCTATTGCAACAGATATTGATTGTGCAGTATTAGCGGTTGGGTATTCAATAATTGGTGAGCAAGATATAGCGGAACTATACTGGAATAAAGCTATTGCCAAATCTAAATCCTCTTATATCAAGTTTATTAATTATAGAGGATATGGCTCTTATCTATTTGCTATCGGTAAAGAAAATATAGGGCGACAAATGTTCTATGAAGCTATCAATTTGATTTCTGGCAAAAATGACGAAGATAGGTACCAACTAGTTGATACCTATTTAATGCTGGCAGATTTGGAACTTGTACATGGCACAATTGAAGATATTGACTTTTGCATCACTAAAGCAATGGAAGCAAACCATTCGATTATGAACCCACAAAAGAAAAATGAATTGCATTCTAGAATTAGATTATTATTAGATAAACGAAAAGATTAATGCAACTTACACTTCTATTAACACTTTTCTTAACGACCTATCTGCAAATAACTCGGTCTTAAATATCTGAACACGATTCCCGTAAGTATTCCTTGTTGCTGAAATAATTTCCTCAAGGGTTTCGTTTGTTGCATCTTTTCCAATTAGGATTTCATCAACAGAAATTTCCGAAAATATTCTAGTCCTATTTTCATTTTGTATTCCGTGCATTATAAATCTAAACTCATCTTCGTGTTGCCATTTGGTGTATTTGGTTAGTGCATCATCCATCATATGCCTATCAGTAAACCCTTCAAACGCATTGACAACAAATTCCTCATCAGAATATACAACTTTACTAATTAGGCACTGGATGCTTCTGGCTAATTCGACTGTATTAAATCCCATGCAGTATCCTTTGTGAGTGTTTGAATATTCTTCTGATTCCCACATTTCAAAACTCAACCCATTATTGCATGTGCTAAAAACACCTATCCTCGCATAAAATTCATAATCATTATAAAGTGTTTCTATATTTTTACGGAAATAATCCTTGGGGTTCTTCTGTATTTTCTGCCATCTAAAACCAATCTCCTGAGCTCTTTCTAAAAGTCCTATATATGGAAATTGCATGAGGGAAGCATAATACAGTTTATTAAACATCTCCTCGGAATTGTGTCCTGTTATATCAATTTCATATGGTCTTCTGATATCCTGTGGATCATTTAATGTAAATGGATGAGCAAACCAAGCTTCACGATGAGTTAAGAAACGTTTGTGAAAATCATTAGTCCATGTTCTATACTTATATATAGATTTGGGAGCTTTTTCTCGTATTTCCTTTTCAACTTGATTAAAGTCAGTGTAAATTCGATGTGCACACATTTAACAACCGTTTAGAGTGGAGTTAATCCATTTCCTGTATTCGAACTATTGTAATTAAAATCAACATTTCCTAACGGGATATCCGGTTCTTTAAATTCATAACCCGTTCTAAAACTCAATTCGTAAAAAACAACGTTGGGGGCGTCACCTGGTGTAATCCTATGTATTCCCTCAGTAAGAGTAGTTCTTGCAAGGTCTAATATCTTAGCTATTGTTTCTTCATCCTTATACCATCCATCTATCAAGTAAGGTGAGAATTTGCTTACAAGCTCTTGCTTAAGTTCCTCATTTGTATCCGTAGTTGTATTGGCAACTTGAAAGAAGAATTGATTTTCTGGCAAGTTATCATGTTTAGTATCGTGAATTTGGCTACCTATGGATATTAGATTTGCCATTTCCACACCTTTATCTTTTTCATACCCCATTAGAGTAATTATTGAGAATGGCGTATGGCTATTTATTTCAGATGATGCCATGTCTCTCAATAATGTAATTTCTTCGTCAGTGGTAAGCTCTTGTTCAACCAAACGAGTATCAACATAACCATCATCTCTTTTGTACTTTAGCAAGAGAGTACCAATTCTCTTAACCATTTCGGATAGTTGCAAGTCGGCAGTATTAAAGACATCCAGCAAGTCGGCAATTACTGAATCAAAGGTTTTTGTATCACCAAGTTCGGCAATTTTCAGTATGTATTTTTTAAGATGAGTTGCTTTATAAGGATTTCCAATTATAGACAAAAGAAGATTAGGGGCTATTTTATGAGCTTTTTTTGCGTTCATAACCACAATTTGAGGCCCATCATTAATGCGGTGTATGTATGTAGACGTTATTGCGAATACAATGAAATGTCTACTGATAATAAATCCAATAGCGTCCATGAGAAAGGAGTTTATTTAAAGGGTAAAAATAGTTTGCGTTCAATATTCCGTGACGCAAGAATTTATGACTTATTTCTATTTCTTAGTTTCTCTCTTTCAACCTCTTTTTCCGTTTCCATTTCTTCAATAGGTCGCCACCCACTCATTTTCCATCTAAAAGAACTCCAATTACATTCAAGCCGGAAGGTGAAAATCTTAGAGAAAAACTCTTCGCCAGTTGAATCTATTATTTGTAGACATACCAAACAATTCTGAATGTTCGATTTATATCTATACATTTCACAAAGTGCTTTCGCAGTGAATTTGATTGCAAATGGCTTTAAAGGAGTGATTTTTTGTTCTTTCTCAAAAATTGGCCAAGTACACCTTGTGGATGTCTCAGCATAATTATCTGGGTTAATGTATCTAACAATTAAATTACAGCTAACGTACCTATCAATATTACTTAGATTGACTATTCTAAAAGAAATCTCCTTCCCACCATAATGATTAAAATCTGGTGTATGGGGTGGGTAACCTCTTATAATTATGCCAGTGGTATTATTTACTTGATAAAGCGTTTCCGAAAAATGAATGGTCTTATGAGGATGGTATATATCTGGGCATTTATATTCTGTTTTTAAGAAATGATCGTAGTACAGATGTGGGTACATGCTAACAGCAGTATCTGTCAACAAGTCCGACGTCGTATTTTCTTGATGTATTTCCGATTTAGTTTTAGACGACGTATCTGGATGTCGCTCTAAATCATCTTCGGACTTACTCAATTTATCAAGCAATTCAAACCAAGAAATATCAAAGGCGTAAAAAGAAAATAAATTTAATATCTGCCGTGCAGCTAAACTATCGGCAAATTCAATATCAATTGTTATATAACTATCCTTTCGTTTTAAACTTACAGCGCGAGCAAGAGTAGAATCACGTGGTACTTCAATACCATCATAAAAGTATTTTTGATGGGTCTGAGGGTCTGTTTTTTCTTTTACCGATGAATAATTCAGGAACACCTTCAAATCGTCCTCTAAGGCACGACGGGTCTTTTTACCTCTTCGCTTAAATACTTTTTCCCAAACACCTTGCCGCAATTCAATCGGAAGAACCCACTGTTCTGTTATCATAGTATCGAATCAATTTGAATTTGAGACGGTCTGAGACTGTCTCAGACCGAGTTTAGATACCAATAGTTCTCAATAATCAACCCACTCTGGTAGCACCTTTATCCCAGTCAAGCAAAGATAAAAATATGCTTGATTTTTCTAATGCTATGAAAAGCCATATGTCCCGATACCCAGTCGGATTTACATAAAAAAAGAGGGGCGCTTTTTGATAAGCATTCCCCCCTGCCGTCCATTCATCTTGGCAGAGCTGGACTAAGCAACGGGAATCATATCAATCAATTTGACATATGTCAAATTGGTGGTACCTATGCTGTTTTTGCAAGATGAACCGGACGCAGGCGCGTACCGGATTTCTCATTTTAAACAAGTGCTAAACAAAAAACAGTAACAATGAAAACTCTAAAAAACATATTAATAGTCCTTGCCGTATCAGGGATATTTTTCTACGCTGTCGGTGAAATTGGCGAAAGATTTGGTCGTGTGCTAATTGCAAAAGCGACGAAAATGCCAATCACTCCTTTAAGGATAGTTGTTTGGAAGGACATTTCGCCAAGTATTAAAAACAAGGGCATTAGCCAAATTGACAATAATACCTTCCAGGCCATCTACCAGGTTACCGACCGGGATATCGAACTCAACTACGGGGTAATTGCCAGAACATCTGCCCGTCCATTAATTACCCTGAAGCTTCCCGCATGGAAAGGGACAATGCCAGAAAAGCCCGACTTCAGCGAGTTCAATCTTGAAGAAATGAAACGAGTTAATAATGAGTACGAACAAGCAGTAGAAAAATATAAGAAGGACAGTATAGAGTATGTAGCAAAACGTGCCGCCAGCATTAGTGTGTTTGAGGAACAACGTAAACAGTTGGATAGCTTAGACAAAATAGACACTATGAAAAATGGCACAGACCTTGAAACGGCGATGGCTGTCACTGACAAGGCATTTAACTACTCCCACGTAGATGGTTACAGCAACTACGTGATACTTAGCTCTGATGGTATTAACTCTCGCCCAGGTACTAAGATACGTTTACGAAACCACGCTACCGTCATACTAGTAAATGCTACAAAGTTTGAGCACACCTCGATAGACAGCATTATTACGACAAGTTTCCAATCCATAGACCAAGCTATTTCATTCATCCTTTCAACTAAGTAACAATGGGACACGAATCACATAATAAACGGAAGCTGAAACGCGAAATAGCGACAGATAAGGCATGGTTAGGTAAAAAATATGGTACAGGTGTACGGGCAAAGAAGAACCTGGCAGAGGCAGACGCAGACCTGCAGCAATTCGATAAGCATAACCCAGAGTTCAGGGAAATGTGCTTCGATGTAATGGAAGGATTGAGGAGTGGTATGTACATATTCGCTATCGTTCTTGCTATACCACTTGATTATCTGACAACAAGATACGGTCTTGAACTTATCAGTAGCGACACTATTGCTCCACTTGTAAAGAAAGTGGTGCCGAGTTTTCTCGTAATCTTTGAAATCATGATGAGTTACTTCACTGCATCATCATCCGAAAGTTTGAAATACGGTGCATTTATGAACAAAGTTCATAAGTACCTGCCTTACTTCATTATTGTATTTCTGTGGGCGATTTCTGCTATAGGAGCTATATATGCCGTTGGCGTACCTGATTGGGAAAAGATAGTAGCAAGGCAAGGATTATTGGCTATCGCTTGTACTATTATGCACCTGTGGATTGTACGCCACAGCGAGGATATGGTTTCTACGTTTGGATTATTGGTCTATAAGTTTAGGCGTTCATCATATAAAAGCACAGTTAGTCACGAAGCTCGGGTTTTCGAAAAGAGCATGTATGACTACACAGATAGCGTACCCAAAGTAGCTGAAAAGATTGACGCCTTTAGGGAAAAATACCCAGACGATGACACCGATTTCACAAGCGGGATTCCTACAGAACAAATAAATGCCATCAACAAAATCATGGGTCGTGATGTGTTTGGTAATAGATTCCGTAACCGTGATGAAAACCAAATCAATTAGTCATGGGACATGATAAACATGGCTCAAGTATTCCACACCTAATGGGCGTAATCTTTGGTGCACTACTGAAATTCATTTTCGGCTGCGTAGCATTACTGATGCGCTTATTAGGGTGGTTCTGCAATGGATTGGCACACCTCATTGAAAAAATGATTCACTAATGAGCAAGTGGACAAAATTAGGTGTAGATATAGCTACAGGATTTTCAGGTGGTGTAAGCGACTTCGTTAGTGGTTTGTTTGAAACAGAACGCAAGACAGTGTATGACGCTACCTGGGCGAAACCAACTGATTATGCAAGCAGATGGAACAAAGGTTTTAGCATTAATGGCAGGCACAACATAACCATTAAAGAATCATTCTCTAACATGCTTATTCTGGGTGGCACGGGATCAGGCAAGTCCTCATCCATCTTAGTACCTGGGCTTTTCAATCTTGCAAAAAATTCAAGTTTAATCATCCATGACCCAAGTATTGAACTCCTACCTATCTGCGCACCGTACTTCCAGTTGCTGAGAATTTATGTGGATATACTGAACTATTCAGACCCAACACACAGTATCTTCTACAATCCACTTTATCGTGCACGTACTTTAAGCGAGATAAAAAAGTTGGCAAAGATTATAGTTCGCACAGCATTAGGTGCTAAAGATTTTTTCTGGAACACGAGTGCTGAACGTCTTCTGACGGTAATTTTTAAAATCCTGAAAGCAGTAGATGAACAATACTGCAACCTTTTCAATGCTTACAATCTCGTGAATTTGCTCTCGTATGGCGATAAGAGAGTTTACAAGCTTATTAGCAGATTATCTGATGACTTTATTGCCGTTGAAGTTAAAAGCATATTAAGCTCAGAACCGAAGGTATTACAGAACATAATAAGCACTTGTGCGGCTTCTTTAGCTATCTATAATGACCCAACTGTTGCCTATGTAACATCAAAAGACACCCTGAACATAGAGGACTATCGTACTAATAAGCGTGCCTTGTTCATCAACAATAGCGTGAATGATATTGCGTACTATGCTCCAATAAGCAGCATTTTTTTCGAGCAAGTATGGGGTGAAATTCTCTCGAAATACCCGACAGAAGAACAATTACCTATCTACTTCTGCTTGGATGAAGCAAGCTCTCTAAAACTTGGTGGTGGTTCTCTTAGCACAATACTATCTAACATACGTAAATATAGCTCAGGCATACAAATGGCGTATCAGTCAAGCTCTCAAATTGTGAGCAACTATGGTGTTTCAGACGCTACAAATATTGCTGCGAATAGTCGTGCAACCTTGTTTTTGCCAGGACAAGATCTATCTACTGCTACCGCTTTAATGAATGAAGGTGGAAAATTCGAGTATATAGATGAATCTGACAATACCCGGCGTGTAAGACCTCTTGCAACTGTTGATGAAATCTTAACTATGGATGAAGCAATCGTTAGGATTGGTAACAAGCCATTGATTAAAACTAAGCTCTACAAGTATTTTGAATCATTCAAATATAGATACTACAGTTCATTGCCTGCGTATGTGCCCACAACTAATAATGTTCCTGAATTGCCTCCACTACTACCGTTACCAGAGTGATACGCAAATCCAAAATATACGGCTACTTACTTGAGCATGGGCATCTTTCCAAGTCGAAGGATGAACTCAAACTCATAAAGGCCGCGTTTTGGAAAGCAGAGCGCATTGCATGGAAAAAATTGAAACGTGAACACTCAAAGGTTTACGAGGTTTTGTTAGATGAGCAACAGAACAAAGCCATTGCAAAATCCGCTAAAGAGCATGGCTATAGCAAAGTTGGATATATCAAAAGCGCGGCACTTGCGTACACCAATAGGCAATATCTAGTGCCTCGAATTGACATCCTGTACGAAGTAAAGACACTGCTAGCTGCTAACTGTGAAATGCTACAGGAAATGGTTATTGAGCATCATTTACCTGCGTCCTTTGAAAACAAAGTGCTAACACAAATGAATGAACTGGAAAGTAAAGTGGTGAATCTTTTATTTAATCCTCCTAAAAATGCTGGTTAAAACAAAGGGCAAGCGTTCAGGAGTGCGAGAGCTTGTGAGCTACGTATTAAGACCATCCAAGATTTTAAACAAAGAAGGACAAAGCATGATACTGACAAGAAACATAGCGAGTAAAACTGAAAAGGGCTACACCAAGACCTTTTTAGAAAATGCTGCTTCTCGGAAATATAAGAGAAGGGACATGCTTCAATGTCATTCAACAGTGATTGGCTTCCATACTCTCGACCACGCTAAAATTACACCTGAAATACTACGACAGGTAGCTTGGAAATACTGTTCTCTCCGATCTAATGGAGAGAAAGGTATACCATTTCTAGCAGTTGCACACTTCAGTGACAGCATTCACTTGCACGTCATTGAGGGTAGTTGTAACAGTAAACAACTTGCAAACAGGCAGGACAAACAGAGCTACATTGAAATACGGAGAGAGCTTACAGAGTACATTAGGGAACGATGGCCTGAATTAGAGCATTCGACACAGAAGGATATCAGGAAAGAAGTTAAAGTAATAACAAAAACTAAGGAACTACCCTATAAAAATCGCCGAACGCTTAGTGAGAAAGATAAGATGAAGCAGGACTTTGAACGCTGCTATTCTGAATCTCATACTCCCAAAGAACTAATCAGCGCAATAGAAGCTGCCGGCTACACCTTGTATGAAAGGAACGGAAGAATTCAAGGTGCCTACGGGCCAACCACAGGTTTGAAACATCGTATAGGCAAGTTCATATCAAGTGAACGCTTAGAAACCTTACAAAGGAACGAAGAAATAGAAATAAAGCTAGTTCAAGAACTAGAATCAATCCGCGCAGGAAATTCACGCACAAGGGATAGCAAGGATTTAGATAATGAAATGGAAATTGAGAGAGAAGCTGATAATTACGATGGTGATAATGAAGAAGTTGAATTGGAAGACAATGAAGCAGAGGAACCAAATGAAATAGACCACGAGAATGAGGGAGAGTTTACAGATAACGAGGATGAAGACGAGGAATACATACCTTAAAAATGTAGTAACATGGAAAACTCAAAAACACCGATGTTATTTCCAATACCTGAAGATAAGGTTTGGGAAAAGATGCGTGAGATAATGCACGATGAAATAACGAAACTAGTTAGCAGGGATAACACTAGCTACGAAACACCTGGCTTGACCTACAAGCCACTTTATAAAGCCGAGGAGCTTATCAAGCTACTGCATGTAACCAGACAGACGCTCCATAAATGGAATAAGGACGGAATCCTCCGTCCCTTTAAAATCAAAAGTAGGGTTTACTACTTATGGACTGACATAGAAAAGCTCATCACTGCCAAACAGGAATAACTAAGCTGATTTCGACAAAGGGAATGCCTGCATGCTGTTACGGCTTTCCCATACATTGGTCGCGAATGAACGCCTACAGGTGTGAGAAGTAACAAATTGGGCTTTGGGCTTCGTAATTACAATGTCCTTATTGCCCTTCTTATAAGAGTATGTTAAAGATGCACTTTCAAATATTGAAGAAATTGAAACAGATGTCTTAAAAAGGAAAAAGAAGAAAGTGATGGCCAGAGCTTAATTTTCTTTGAACTAAAATCTTAAAAAAGCTACCCGAATCTCAAAATTTAACGCTTAGATTATTTCATCAGAAGTGCGACACATTATATTTCTCCCAAACAAAATATTTTTGATTGCGAGCATTTGACTTTAGCAAATAGTGGTCTTCCATAAACACATTTTTGTCTTCTTTTTTAATTCTCACCATGACAGCCGAATCAAACTTTAAATACTTGTCCACCGCTTCTGGTTGCAACGCAATATTTAAGCTTCTGTATTCTGATTGAACTGACGGGAAAAGAATGCCTGCAATTGCAAGTTTTGTCCATATTAAATTAGAGTAGGCAGAACTGATTTTATATTCCTCTGGACTTGAAATCTCCTTTTTAGCAAATTCATCACTAAGAAATGTCAGTACTTCCAAACTATGATCTCGCATATTATTATCTGGCATATTGTTTAACTCATTTTTATAAAATTCGAAACGTTCTTGAACATAACGGCTATTTTTAATTGCATCAGTACTAAAGACCAGTTCTACGACATCAAAATCTTTTACTACTTTCCAAACTCCACAAGTAATAATCTCTTCTCTTGAAGATTCACCAGTACATTTTTCCCTTAGAACTGAACTGCACTCAAATACAGGTGTAGAATATATTACAGGTATCTCACCAGACGGCAAAGAGCCATAGAATATGGATTGAAACGGCATATTTGCTCGTCCAAAATAATTCATTCTACCCAACACCTCTGGTGATGAAATATAACTAATATCCTTTTCACTTAGAAAAAATGCCGGTCCGCCTATATGGGAACGGCCTCTACATATTGACATTCCCTTCCTAATTGTTCGACCGACAAAAACACTATACAGTCCTTTATCGAGGAGCAACTTCAAATCTTCAAAATTTGTTGACGGTAAGTTTTTACTAAACTCTTTCAATTTATTGAACCCTTCAATCATATCACTATTTAGCCCCTTGGATTGGTCTATTCTGCTTCCATAATAGTCCTCAATATATCTAAGCATGATTTGACACCTGAATAGTATAAATTTAAGACACTTGACACAATTTAAGATGGTGTTATTTCACCTTTTTCGTCTTCCAAGAGGCCGAAATAAAGAATTATGTACTTTTTATTATGGACTTAATTTTCGAAAACAAAAGATATGTCGTGACCGAAGAAGGTAAAGTCATTGAAAAAACTCAACAATCTACTGGCGAACCTTCTAAAAAATCATGGTGGAAACTCTGGTAGCATCGAAGTGCTTTCTCACGCAGTTTTACCAAATACCACCATATTACTTCGACTCTCCCATATTTCTTGAATCCGACGTGCTGCTTCTTCCTGGCTAATACGGATATAACGGAAGAAGTCCTTGTATGTCTTATGTCCGGTAATTTTCATAATCAGGTTAACGTCTGTGCCAGCTAAGTATTCATTGGTCGCGAATGAACGCCTGCAGGTATGAGAAGTAACAAACTGGGATTTGGGCTTAGTGAGTACGATGTCCTTGTTGCCCTTCTTGTAACTGAACGTTACATTCTCTGTTATCCCTGCCATTCCAGCTATGATTTTGATATTTTTGTTGAATACCGGATTAGCAATTTCCTGTTTACCATTTTGGAACAATCGGACAAACACATCTTTTGCTTCTGCACGCAATGGAATAACTACCCAGCTATCTTGTTTGTTGGTCTTTTTAAAGAGCATTCCTTTCCTATAATCCTTAAACTCAAGGGTTGAATAATCGCTAAACCGAAGCCCTGTAAGTGAACCTAATACAAACAGGTTTCTGCTTAATTCCAATTCAGGGTGTGGGGCAAGGTCTAAGTAGTAGATACGGGCAATTTCCTCATACGCCAAGTAGATCGCATCGGCTTCCGCGTCCAGTATTTTGAACCCATCTAAGTTTATAGGTGGGATTATTTTCCGTCTAACCCTGTCATTAATGAATATCCGTAAGTTCTTTATAGTAGAACCGATGGTGCTTAGTTTAAGCCCGTATATTGGCTCTTTCTTGCGCAATTGGACATAATCATAAGTCAGAAAGTCCACCAGTTCAGAGTAGAAGTTGTAATCAAGTGCTGAGAATGTAACCTCACGTTTAGTATGCTTCTGAAACTGTAACAACCGTTCCTTCAGTGCTCTGAAAACTGCCGTACTTACAATCTTCTTCTCCTTAGATTTTATGTGGTCATCTATCTGGTCAAAGAAGTTAGGTAGTTTCTTTTTTACAGGTATGAGTATACCTTTTGTTGGCTCTATACCTTCGAATTTGAGGGTTGGTGTAAAGCGTTCCTTTACAAACTGGCCTAAATTTTCCTCCTGGTTAAATTTACCTTGTTCTATAAGTGCCTCTATGACTTTACGCATTCGGGTAAGCTCGTCGTTTAGGTTTTCGAACTCTCCAAACTCTGCGGGCAAAGACCTTGTGATGGTCTGTCGTTTGGTGTTCCAGTAAGTAGCTGGTACTGCGATTTCAGTGTTTAAAATGACACGGTTTTTCGAACTGAAACAGTACTGAAAATAAATCGGTGTAGTGCCGTCTTTACGGGCGTTGTTCTTGCGAATTATCGCTTTGAGTGGTAACAACATAATTTGTCGATTTCTTTCCAGCACAGTGGGATCCGAAGCTTGGAATTCACGTGACTTGAAGTCGCGGC